>Ga0209992_10000083_pt1 | contig 141634 bp, 125 predicted proteins | sample 2SBtaG_2_FD_182564 | JGI IMG/M metagenome (GOLD analysis project Ga0209992, IMG submission 182564) | Deep subsurface microbial communities from Kolumbo volcano to uncover new lineages of life (NeLLi) - 2SBTROV12_ACTIVE470 metaG (SPAdes)... | ecosystem: Environmental > Aquatic > Marine >... | reverse complement strand
CACCTTTACCTTAGTTTGCGTACCATGCTTTTTTCTGCTGATTGTCATCTCGTACTCCTCGATTTGGAGGCCAAGATTCTATCTTAAAATTGGGTCGATATTGGTCCAGTTTTTGGGGAGTATTATAAATGTCTATATTACTATCTTAAGAAAGCTCGAGTTGACGGCGACACTTTGGTTTTTCAAATCGATTACGTTGAATACATCAATAACCCCCAAAACGTTATTTCGTTCATAGAACAGATTAAAAAAGCTGGATGCCGGATCGCATTTGACCATTTTGGTTTTGGAGAATATTCGGAAAACCAACTTAAGGATTTGGGAATAGACTTCATAAAAATTGATGGTAGTTTCACTCGAAATATGCTCAATCAACCATCACACCAGAAGACTATCAAACACATCCAAGAAACCGCTCAGAGCTGTAATGTCAAAACGATAGCTAAATCGGTCGAAAACGCAAATGCCTTGGCTATGTTATGGAACGTCGGAGTCGATGCGGTTCAGGGTTATTTTATACAAGAACCCAACGAAAGCATGCGCTTTGATTTTAAAGGTTGACGGAATGCCATAGGTTCTCCAAACACGATTCTATGTGAGCTAGACCACTTGTAAACCGGAAAATTCCGCTGACTGCGCTGTATGGGCAATCGTTAACAACAAAGGCAAAAACTACTCAATTCAAGGATCTTGATAGCATGGCCTCCGCTCTACAAAAATAAAATCAATTTTAGTTTTGATTAACGATACCGTGCGGTACGTGCCCAGTTGGAACATGTTTGCCAGCCGATTCGCAATGGCCCCGCTGATCGTCGAAAAATATGTCGGCACCAAAAGCATCCAAAAATAACCCCTTATCCTTCCCACCAAGAAACAAAGCTTCATCGATTCTAATATTCCAAGCTCGCAACGTACGAACAACCCGTTCATGCGTGGGTGCTGCCCTAGCCGTCACCAATGCCGTTCGTATAGGAGAATCTTGAGGCTCAAAAAGTGTTTGGATGTGATGCAATGCACTGAGAAATTCTTTAAACGGACCTCCCGACAGCGGCTTTTTTGCAGCAACTTTTTCGTTTTTTGTAAATGCTTTTAATCCCTGTGCTTGGTATATACGCTCTGACTCATCGGAAAATAATACCGCATCTCCGTCGAACGCGATTCTCAGTTGCTGATTCTCATTATTGCCGGGCACGCTAGAAAATATAGTGGCTGCCGCAAATCCACAATCCAGTGCTTTTACCACATCTTCGGAATTAGACGAGAGGAACAAATGAGCTTCGAATGCAGGAATATAACCGTACGGGGAATTACCGCTGGTAAATGCAGCTCGGGTTATATTCAGGCCGTGATTTTGGATGGAGTTGAAGACTCGCAAACCGGTATCGGCACTATTTCTCGATAGTAGAATCACTTCGACCAGTTGTACACCTTGGAATTTTTCGTTCAACCCCAGAAGCTTGCGCACCAATGTATAGGCAACACCCGGCTCGAGAATCTGATCTTCCCGATCTATCTGATAGTTACAGAACGCTTCCTTGCCTTCATTTTCAAATATTTGATGTGATTCGTCCAGATCGAACAATGCCCTGGACGATATCGCTACAACCAATTTTTTGATTTTTGACTCGGCTATTGCTTTTTCTACCGAAGAATTCATCTAATTTCTGGCGATCTCGAAAACCTATAGAGTAAATCAAACTCTTATACAAACCAACAAATTAGACTATATCCAGGTAGATACTCGAAAACGCGACATCAATCCTAAGAAAATTATTAAATCAATGAGTCGACCCACTACACAAAAATATTTTCAAAACTATACGAACTGCGGACAATTGACCTATTCAGCACTCGTATTCAAAACCCTAACGATTAAATAGTTTTGTAATCACGGCCCTTTTATAAAACCCGCCATTCAATATCCGACTATACGTCAAATCATTTTCGCGACACTTTCCGCGGCTCTTTTAACGTCTAAAAATATCAGTCCTAATTTTGCATTTGGCTTGGCCATTACGGTTAAAACAGCTTCCGCGCCTGCATAGGTCATCAACACGTATCCGTGATCGCCTTTTATCAATACCTGCTCCAAATCTCCGCGACCCAATTCCTTTGCGGTACGGTCCCCCAAAGAAAGCATTGCCGCACTCATCGCGCCAACCCGGTCTTCGTCCAAACCTTGAGGCAAGACCGCCGCCATCATTAGCCCATCCGTTGAAATCACTCCGGACGCTTCGATATCGGCGGACGTGCCATTAAGATCGGTAAGCACGGAAGTAAGCATATCTGCACGCATTTTTATACCTCTTAATTATACGTAATTAGCCAGCAATCCTTCGCCGGAAAGTATTCCAACTGTATGGCCCATACCAAAAAAGTATGTAAATCGTTTATCCCTGTATTTACGACTAGCCTAATTTAACGTGGACGGCGCGTAGCGCATGCTAAGCGTCCAAACCAAATTAACGAACTCGGGTTGATTAAAGCGCGGAATACCGGATACAACCAAAACGAACCTTTGCTTGCCGATATGCAGTGGCCAAAAGCCTACTTTGCTGCATCCTGCTGCATCAACCAAACCCCATGCTCCACTACCTAAACCCAAATTGTTCATCAACAAACCAGACCGCCGCTCGTTTAGATTGGCAAGATCGGCGCTTAGAGCCGATAGTTCTTCTGCCACTTCGTGTGGAAAACCACTCGCCGCAAGGTAAAAACCTTGGCTATCCGATAACAATACTTTGCCATCGTCGGTTAACGATGCCAGCATTCCGGGTAAAATATCCTCAAGCGGTTGATTGGGACAAGTAATCGGATTATTTACACCCTGAATCCAAAGCAATTGCTGTGCACGATGCACCAACTCAGAGGCTTGTTCGGTATCAGACAATCCAGTCCAAGTCTTAATACTCTGAAGGGTTAATTCCGGTGTTGTATCGTGCTGCAATAGCGCGCGTAAGAACTGCCGGGGCGGATCTTGTTCTGCGGCGGAGATTGCATGATAAGCCCCACCTGGAGTGGGATAGACGTATAAATTGTCAACTAAATCGAAGCTCTGCATTTCAAGCCTCCTTAAGGCCTGGATCTAACGAAAACAGTAACGACTGAACCAACAGCGAAATGTCCGTCCTGACCCTAGCATCAACCTCAAATATCGGCGGATTTAGACTCGAACCTAACTTATTCAGCTGTAAATGATAATCCTCAATACCTGGCGATTGGCTCAAATCCATTCGAGTTACACCAATTACGACCTTTGTAGAGCCAATAAACTTTTCGAACGACTCCAGGAAAAACCGCATGTCTTTGAATGGATCGGGACGCGTATTATCCAATAACAAAACCAGCCCAATTCCGCCAATAGTCAGAATATCCCACATAAAATCAAAACGTTCCTGCCCAGGCGTACCATACAAATGAATCCGCTCACCATCATCCAAATGTAGTACACCGTAATCCATCGCGACAGTCGTCGCCGGTTTTCTATCCTTTGCCATATCGCTCGCCGATTCGTCGGTACGAACAGGGGGTTCATCGCTTATCGACTCAATTGCCGTTGTTTTTCCGGCACCCACGGGTCCGGTAAATATGATTTTGTATGCGCTCATCGCCGCGTTGGTTATAAACTATTGATATCTATTTAATTCTTAAACGTGAAATTATTCTCTGCAACAACCCGCCTTGTTCTTTATGCGCCGGAATTGCTGTTGCTGCATGCACCAGACCGTCTGACTGGCGCTTAACTGGTCCCGCCAAACCCAACGCCCATGCGGCGCTAAAAAATGAAAAAACGTATTGCTGCGGAATCTGTAACGCGTTGGCGATTTCAAGTAATGTCTTTGGTTGTCCGACCATAACCGACGCGATTCTCAATGCATGCGGAATCACCACTAATCTAGACAAATTTGGCCAATGCCGCAAAAATACAGGTTGATCAAGCCGCACGCCTGCTGGAATCCTCCCGTTAGACGTCCATAACGCGAGCTTCCACAGCAACGCATCCATCGATTGAAACCTGCTGGGATCATGAGATCCGCTTTCCTGGGACAAATCAACCGAGGTCACCCTAATTTTGGATGCTTTGCACGTGCCCCCAACATCAATCGCTGACACAGACTTGATTGGCACTACGCAAAATGCGCGTAATTGCTTATCGTCAGAATCAACCCAGACTTCTCTCGCATGTGGAAATATTGTGATCGGTTTCCACCCGCAATGCAGCCGTAGAATTCTATTTTTTGACACGGCCAATTTCATGGCCGATTGAACGTAGGCTTGCAAATATTTTTGCGAATCGTAGTGGGCAAGCTCGACTTGTTCTGGATCAGAAGGATCAATATCCCGGACGCCACCCACAAACGAACTATAGGCTTGCTCATCCAATTGCATTGCCGTTGTATGCGCTGCTTTGTGGACCTGCGATAACGATTTAATATTTCGTTGAACAACAATCGGCGAGTCAATGTCAGAATCACCATCGGATTTATTTTCAGATTCTAAATTGAGATTCCTCGAAAGTACCTGTCTAACCTTGGTAAATGCTGCAAGCATCTCTGACGCTTGTATAGGCTTACGAACGTGAATCAGATCTTGTTCTTTAGGAGTTGCAAGCGATAAGGCGATAATCGGCCGATGTGGATATACTTTTTTCTGTTGGGCGACTATGTCACCGCCGTGCATAGCATCCAGATCAATGACACTGACTTGGGCACTCTGATCGCTAACTAAAACGCCTTCGTTCTGACACAATTCCTGCAGAAACAAATAGAACGTATTAATCGATCTATCATCCATACCGTGGACCGATAATTTCAAAGCCTCGGTATCATCGACAACCATGTCTTATTCGACTTTATCCAGTCGATTCGAAAATTCCACCCACAGATCCGCATGTGGATTTCTCAACGTGTTCAATTTCTTATAAAATTCGTCGAAACAATCTTTATCTCCAGTCGATCGAATAATTTCCAACAAATCCACCTGTAGTTCTTGTCTGTTTGGATCCTCCAATATTGCTTTTTCCAAAACCGAGCGGGCTAACTCTATCTGGCTATATTCAATATATTCGCGCGCCTCTACCAATGGATCCCGCTGAGCGCCTGATCCAATTTGCTCGGTGAATGAATTTAGCAGTACGCTGGTACCCACTAAGCCTGGATTCAATAACGAAGCTTTGCTGTCTGGAATTTGGCCACCAGCTAAACCTATCCGGCCTTCGCAAGCTTCAAGCGCATTCAATCGTTCTTTATCTAGCAGCGCACAGGATGCTTGAAGCATGCGCTGACGCAGGTTATCACCTCGCCCGTCAAGCACTATAAACAAATCGATTAACGCACCGTACAATCGATCGGCGTTCGCTAGATCGACATAGAGTAAGATTCGCTTGACATGATTACTCAGCACCTGCGGTCGGCGTACGACCTGATAATCGATATACTGAGCAGTTTCTCTGGTCTTAGTTACAGTGCCAAGCTGTAAATTCGTTTTATTCGAAACCAAGAATTCCGGTTCGATAGAAATGGACGCTCGATGTACGCCGAAATCCTCATTCTGAGACCCACCGTCTTTAATATTTGCTTGATTCATATGTACTGATAGGTCTCAACATTTTCCGCTTACAACGGTAGTCACATTATTCAATGTAGTGTTACGCCAATATCAACATCACCCATGCCCCTGTTCGTGCGGAATTTCTAAATATAAAGCCTAGCGCCACTTAGAAAAGCTACACCGCGATACAATCAGATTTATTGCTTCCGCTTTGGATAACCGTTGAATAATCAGGCAAATCTTTACTGAATAACAGTAGCAGTTATTGAGGGTTTTTCTAGGGGAAACCTGCAAATCGCTGCAGGCGGCAATTTAAGATTTTAAGACCTAAAGAACCATTGACTGGTACAAGTTCGGCTATTCCTTTGTCAGCAATCAATGAATACTCGCAGATTTATTCAGCGCTCAATCCATTAGAGTCATTATCATTTTCTAACCCATCGAGAAACGACATAGCAAGATAAAAATTTATTTTGAAATCTTTCAAGTTTCGCCTCCAACTTTATTAAGAAAGGAGAATAAAAAGATTTGAAAAAGTACAGCTTGACGACTTACGTCCTGCATTCAATATTAGCGTGGTTTAGATTGCACATTGAATAAGAAGCGATCTTGGATATAGTTATCATGAGAAAGTCCTATCCAGTGCCAATCTCACGAAAAATGGCGAAAGCCGATAAATCTGCATCGAACACAACAGTAAATCGTGGATGAACATAATCCCTATTGTTTTACCCACTGAGCCTTGATTGACAACTTTTGAGATCACCGCTACATTTCTTACCAACAGGAATTAAGCTATGTTTTTATTCAGCCTACGGTGGTGGCTTTAAGAACATTGTGTTGCGGCAATACTATATGGTAATTAACGGGCCATATGCCGTTGACAGCCTAGCTTTAAAGTAAAGATTCTCGATATCGTGGAAACTGAGCATGTATATTGATATATGCATTGGGTTAAACCGGAATTGAAGCAGAATAATAGTGGGTAAACTTAAGGAGAAAGCCAGTCGTTATACCGAGGCGTTCAATGGCGCTGCCCCACTTGCGGATGAAGGAAACCGACAACAAAAAGCCGCAAAGATTCGCGCGGTCCTGGAGCACGAGGGAATTATGCCCAGAAAAGGGCTTAAAATTCTAGATATAGGATGTTCATTCGGATTTATTCTGAAGTCGTTAACCCCTGACGATGCAATCGGTATCGGTGTAGATATTGATAGGAATATTGGATCAAGCGGCAGAAACGTGCGTTTTGTTCGTTCTGATGCAGAAAATCTTCCGTTTTCCTCTTCGTCTTTTGATATTGTAGTTTGTAATCATGTCTACGAACATACTGATAACCCAGACAAAATGCTTGCTGAAATCGATAGGGTATTGAACGATTCGGGAGTCTGCTATTTCGCAGGTCCTAACAAGTATGACGTAATCGAACCTCATTATGGCTTGCCGTTTTTGAGCTGGTTGCCAACAATACCAGCAAATATATATATGAAGATTACCGGGAAAGGTGATCGCTATACCGAAAGGCCATATTCATACACAAGGATCAAAAAGTTATTTCGAAACTTTAACGTGATTGGCTATACCGAAAAAATAATAGGTAACCCTACTCTATATGCAGCAACAGATATACTTCCACCTGGTTCGGTTAAGAGGTGGTTTGCAGCTTTTCTTTTTAAAAACGTACCATTTTTTTTTCCAGGTTACGTCTTCGTGTTAAGGAAATCTCCAAATTAACTTGGTTATTCTTGCTTTAGCATAGGCTAATGATACCCCTACTATGCAGCTAATCAATAGGCAGCTGATATCGGTGCTCCTGCTATTATGCGGCATCGGATATATTACTGTACTTATGGCACATAGCTGGAAGCAAATTGCCATTCTTTTAGCATCAGCGAATATTGCTCTACTTGCTTTGTCATGTGTTATAGGCATTGCGAGTATGATTGTCACGAGTCTGTTTTTCCATCATCTGCTGGACAAACACGCCCTGCCTCTCCCTATAGGTGATGTACACCGACTTTTCTTCTTCGGTCAAGTAGCAAAGTACGTACCGGGTAAGATCTGGGGGATACTTTACCAAATTACATCTATCAATAAGGATGGTGCCTCACGTGGTATTGCGGCTGCAAATTTAGATTTGATGGTAATTTCGATACTCTCGAACCTGTCGCTTGGAATGGTGTTGTTGGCATATAGTATCAACCAGTTTCTTGCTGCGGCAACCTTCTTTCTGGGACTATACGCGACTGTTTTGACGTCCCGTTCAATTTTATCCGGAAAGGTAGTTGGCTGGATATTGAGTAAGTTTACAAGGGACCGAGCAACCCAATTCCGACAGACCGGTCCGTCAAAAAACAAAGTAACGCCGGTAATTCTGTATTACGTCCTGATAAGCATAACCGGTGTATTAGCATACTATCTAATGATGAATGCCGTTTTTTCTTTTTCATTTCACCATGTAATAGTGCATATCGCTTATCTGATCCTCGCCTGGGTTGTTGGTGTTTTTCTTTTTTTGGTTCCCGCAGGCATAGGCGTAAGGGAGCTGGTATTTATAGCCTTTGGTAAATATCTGGGGGTCGGTGAGTCCGTGGATACACTGGCAACTATTGCAGTAGTCTCGCGTTTTTGGCAGGTGTTTCAGGAGTTGGGTGCCGCCGCTGTGGTGTTTTTGTGGCAAAATGCAGAACGCAAATGAGCCACCGACAAAAATTTCACGCTATTCTTTTTAATGCGTCAATTATTTTCTGGAAACTAACCAATTCAACCACCTCATTATCCGAGAATTCGATCCCGAATTCTTCTTCTAGAGAAAGGATTAACTGCATGTGTTTCAACGAATCCCAGTTAGCGATTGAATCGGGCGACGAGTCATCCGATATCTTCTCGATATTGATGCTGAAGGTATTCGACATAATTTGTTTTACTTGAGTTTCCATTAACCAGTTTCCTGTATTTCGATGAATGTCTTATTAAAGTGCCGCCTAGTTTCACTGGATGCGATGTAGTGTTTGCAATCAATGCTCTCTGAAAGGAGCTGAAAATCAAGATCGTCCCAAAATGTGGAGGTTTGCTGATTTTTCCTAGTTGGAATAAATAAAGCCTTCCACTCATTCACGTTCCATGTTCTTTCAAGCGCTGTAAGACAGTAATCCACAAACAGGTATTCAAGTTCTCGGCCAAGAATTCTACAACTTAACAAAAATGTATCTATTTCTGCTGATTGGCCGAATCGTCTAGCGATTAGCACACCTGTCAATCCCAGATCCCCAAATTTATCACTCACATTTAAGGAAAATATAGCAGTACTAGGATCATCTTGCAGTGCAGCTATTTCTGGTGTCGAATAACGGCGTGTCGTAAGATTGAACTGATTCGTTTTCTGCGTCAATTGAGCTATTCGCGCTAATTCATGGTTATGTGCCCTATGGATGGAAGCACACATTTCAAGGCTATCAAGGTATTCATCAATATTCGAAAAGGACTTCTGCGCTAGATTTCGTTCTTCTTCTTGAAGGTAAAGCTTGGTACGATTACGATCTTCCTTACTGACCGTAAGAGTGTCAAATAACCCAGCTTTGTGCAGCAAGTCCGGGTAATTGTAGAGGCGCTCTGGAACTTGAATAACCTGTACTTCTGGTAATGACTGTTTTATCAGCTCACACTGCGCAGGATCGTCATCAATAAATACCAAACTATCCAAACCAAGATTCAATTCTTCCGCAAGAGCCGAGATGTTCGATGCTTTGTTATCCCAATTAATTTTCCACGCTGCAATATGTTCGCGTTTAAGTAAGCAATTTGGGTGGCTGTTCAATACACTCCATACATCCTGCACATTGTTTTTGCTGCAAAGTGCTATAAGCACTCCTCGCTCAATCAGGTGCAGGATGCTTATCTGGAAGCGATAAAACGCTGTGCCAGGCCATTCGTTTGGGTCAAGTTGTATACCCTCGATGCCGTCTTCACCGACAACGCCTCCCCAAAGTGTATTGTCACAATCTAGTATAAGACACTTTTTCACGTCGCCTTTTGAAACTCGAATCAAGCGACTGATCTCGGTCGCATAAAGGTTCAGAAATTCCAGTTTAAATGGTGCCTGTGATGTATACCAATAACGGTAATCGATACTCCGTTCTTCACCCAAAATTCTTACTAGTCGTTCCCAATCGACCAAAAAGATTCTTGAGGAACGCTCGGTAACAAATTTGCGAACATATTCGTTGAGTTTGCAGATTTCGTATTCCCTATCGGTGACATCATGTAATAAAGCGATGCCCTGTTCTCGGTAAAAAGGAGGAATAAATGTGTTTACCGCAATAAGAGAATTGGTTCTTTCAACGGCCAAATCAAAAAGTTCTCGTACCTTTTCAGACACGTTGACCGATGTCCAGCCTGGGGCATAACATGTTGGATCCAGGCGATCAAGCATAATGGACAACACGGTAATGTCGGGGGTGTTGGGATCCCTGCCCTGGTCTGGGCTTAAATTCAGTAGGTCCTGATAAATAGTGTCATAACCGCCGAAGCTAACTTGTGGGGAGATACCAGCTTGGTACATTCCGTACTTAAGGAACGGTTCTATGAGATCTATTGTAAAATTACGAAGTATACGTACTTTTCCTGTTCTATCCAGGGAGATATCTGCCGCGTCTGCGCGCTCAACATCGGCGATCAAAGATGAAAGATTCAAGTTTGAACTGCTTCCCAATAGTTCCTTGGACATCATGTAGTTGTCGCTCCTTTACAAACTATTCTTCAATAATTTCAATCAATCCAAATCCACTTATCATATAAAAGCTAACCAATTTATTTCCAAACAAGATTGCGGGCTTTTTCTCAGCGACGCAAAGCACTCTTATAGCATCATTCTTTATCGCCTGAATGGACATACTCGTATCTTCTGAGCGGTAGCACTGATGATAGATCATTTCATTTGTATCGCGCAGTATAGTGTCAATAGGACTAGTACTTTGGCCATTTGTTGAATAAACCAGCTCTACCGCTGGCATTTTCGATGAACGACACCATATCAAATAAACCTTTTGCAAAGGATCGTAGACTTCAGTACCAATGTCGTAGCCAAGACCAATCAAAAACTGGATTGCTTTTTCGGGTTTCTTTACCGCAAGTCCGAGATGGTCAAATACCAGACCGTAGCGTCCCATTTTACGCGCTCAAGGCATATGCAACGTTAACAGGCATTCGTTGTTCCACCGATTCTTCGAGGGACCTATTTTCATATGGGACTACCAGTTTATCCACAATCGAAAGACCTGATGATTTGATTAATTGTTCGAGGGAATCGACTGAATCGAATAGATAAATATGGTCTATGGCGGGCGCATTGATACACGTTGTTATGTAAATAAAACTTTCTTTTTTTGCCAACGAACGAATGGTACGTAAAAACGCTCTTGGCTCCTCAACATGTTCAAGGACCTCGCCCATCACTATGGCGTCATATTGTCGGTGAGCCGTCCTTTCCCCTAGAAAATCTCTACAATACAGTTCGAAGTTTGCGAAATTGCCGAAGTAACCACTATCCAGAAGACTTCTTGTCAGCTCTATACTTTTGGGACTAATATCTATACCTTCAAAGAAATCGTATGCGGATTTCTGCATGGCGGATAACAGATATATCCCATGCCCCGGACCAATTTCAAGATACCTTCCAGTAGTTGTCGTCGGCACTTGCTGTAAAAAAAATCTACGCATCTGTCTATGGTTGGGCCATAGGAAGGAAGTGATCGCAAGTCCATACATATACATTTCCATATATTCGTCATTCATATATACCGAGGCAGCCACTTCCGCGTACGTTGAATATCTGTAGCGCTTGTGCTTTTGAAAGAAGAACTGTTCCCTCAGAGTATCTTTTACGATCAAGTCATAACATTGCCCCAAATACTCAATTGGTTGTCCGGCACCGATACAATAATCCAAATATGTCTCCAATATTTGAATTTCGTCATCGGTCATCGCACGCATAGACATGTCCAAAAATGCTCGTTGCATGGGGTTTGTTGTAACAATTACCCTGGTTAAGTCACCGAAAAGTTTCGATTCCATGAATTGCTAGATTACTTTCTGATGATTTGAGTACTAGTGCGCGCTGGATTGCCAACCAATACCGTGTTTTCTGGGTAGGTACCTTTTACAACGGCGTTGGGTCCGATTGTACATTGGTCGCCTAGTGCCGTACCCCCCAGAATAACCGCGCCAGCACCTATCCAACATCCCTTACCAATCGTTATAGATTGAAGAAGATGATCAGGCTGCGGAGTCATCCTGTTGTCATTAGGCATGCCAGACTGGGTCATGACGACAACCTTCGGTCCAAGATGTGTGTAGGCACCAATGTGCATTTCCCCTGCTCCGTAAAGAACGCAATCAGGGCCGATTACCACATGGTCATCGATAACAACTTTTCCACCAAATTGGCACCATTCTCTACCACCACAGTGAATTATCGTATTACGTTGGATGGTAACGTTGGATCCGAGTTCAAGTCGCTCGGGGGACTTTACCAAGACTCTTGGTTCAACAGATAGCCATCGGGTCGAAAATTTCAGTAATCGAAGTGGTACGAATTCGATAATTCGCGAAACCCATAACGGCAATGCAACCCCACTATTTAAAGGTCTACTAGGAACTCCACGCATTTCTTTGTCCCGTTTTTTGGTTACGCGGTAATTCCGCTAAGCACATCAAGGGGAAATTTCCTAGACATTCATCGTTTTACGAAATAAATTGTACATCTGTTCGGCAATACTGAATGAAGTACAAAAAGCTGGCTTCAGCTTTAATGTGTAGGTTTTGTGTTGCCTGGTAATAGCACCCCATTTTTCTTTATAACGAACTAGTGACGGCTGGCTCTCGGAGGATGTCATCAGATTGAAACATTCGCTTCCGCTTTTCTTAGCCCAGTTGATAGCCTCATAGAGCAACGCGTCGGATGAGCCGAGATGCCGCAGTGAAAAATCTGTCCCGCCGTGCAAATAATATGTCGTTTGTTTGTGTCTCACGATTATAGCAAACCCTGCTATTTTATCGTCAGACCTGGCAATCATGCATCGTATGTAAGGTTTCGAGTCCGCAAGACTTATTAGCGAAGAATAGTATTTTTGATTATAGCGCAACGAACCACTATGACGCTTTATCGTCTCATTATAGATCGAATATAAAACGCTACTTTCGGTGGGGTCCGATACATCGTTTATCGTGAGGTTGCTTCGCTGCGCCTTTTTTATGTCTCGACGCAACTTTTTCGACACTTTAGACAGATCCCAATTTTGCAGATCACAGATTGCCGTTTCCGGATTACTCCGATAGGGCATTGCCAGCTCTTCAATGTCCTCATACGCGCTCACGGGAACCCTCAGGCAGTGGCAATCAAAAGGTGATCCGGAAAGATCCCATTCATCGAGAACTTCTCGATCAAGTTTTCTATTTCCTACGAGCCCACCAACAGGAAATCCCAGGTAGCCAATTTTAAATGGCCCTACAGAAAACCTAGAGATTGCCATTCCATAGTCTGCTGGCTTGCTCAAGCCATAACTAGTCCGGCAGTTGAATGCATTTTCTAATAATTCCTGCCATTCGCGACTGTGAAACAAAACACCGTTGGCACGGCAATACGCATCCCAGTTAGCAGGTGGATTTCGGCTAACTGAGATATCCGTCATGGTTTATGACTCTTATTCAATATTTCTAATCCCACCGAATTAATACAGAAACGTATCCGTTATTCTATGCTATTCGGATTCCACCTGTGCGGTTAAACACCGCAAAATATTGAACGATTCATTAAAATATTAGCTTTCTAGGATTTCCTCGTCTTATAAAACGGCACCTAGACCTGACCCAGAACCCAATTACAATTGGTTAATTGAATGTTGTTCCCGGTGTCCCTGGTAAACGTGGCATACTTTGTTTAGGGAAAGGCCCTGACAGGGCGTTTAAAAACGCGACAATATCGACGATTTGATCCTTGGTCAGCTTCTGGCCCAATTGGAGGGTACCCATCAGCTCTACTGCTCTATTCAACGACTTAACCGATCCGTTATGGAAATACGGAGCTGTCAACGCTATATTTCGTAGCGTAGGAACTTTCCACATGTTGTTATCATTGCTTTTGCCTGTCACCTCGGCTAGCCCTTTATCCTTGGTCAATTTGTATTTAGACTGGAAAACTTTATTCGGGTGTAGCGGAAATTTCATGAAAGTTCCGGGGCCGTTAAAGGCTGGACCACTGTGGCACCCGCCGCAACCCACTTCGGCGAACGTATTCATGCCGCGAACCTCTTGGTCAGTTAGCGCTTTTTTATTGCCCTTAACATATTTGTCATAGGCGCTATTTGGTGTAATCAAAGTTCGCTCGTAAGCCGCAATCGCCTTCGCTGCATTGTCCCGAGAAATAGAATTTGCGTCGCCAAATGCTTTCTGAAACAGTTCTGCATAACCCGGGATCGTTTTCAAGCGTGCCACGACATCATCCCAGCTCTTCATTCCCATTTCTATTGGATTTGTCACCGGTCCTTGCGCTTGCGCCTCCAAACTAGGCGCTCGGCCATCCCAAAACTGAACTTCGTTGAACGCCGCATTCCATACTGTGGGTGCACTGCGACCGCCGGTTTGTCCATCCACACCCATCGCGACCGCGCGATTATCCTCACCGCCCAACATTACATTGTGGCAGGAATTACACGAGACTGTACCTGTTGAAGATAAACGTGGGTCAAGAAATAGAATCCTACCCAAGTCAACTTTGGCTTTTGTTGTTGGGTTATCCGTGGGCTGTGGAGCCTTATTGGGTAGCGCTTCCCACTGACCAGCACCTGCCATTGTAGTCGCACCCGCCAAGATAAAAATTGTTAGAAACGATCGAAAGTTTAGCATTACATCCTCCTCGTTAGTTTTCTTAATCTTCTTAAATTCATAGCAGCAATTGCTGGTAAAATTCTAACCTGATTTCTTGCCGATGATAATACGCTTATGCGATCTCTATATCCAGCCATAGAGCCCTTCACCACTCACTCGCTCACTGTAGATCAGCGCCATACACTTTATATAGAAGAATGTGGCAAACCGGATGGCATTCCCGTACTATTTCTCCACGGTGGACCTGGCGCAGGTTGCACACCAACGCATAGACAATTTTTTAACCCTGAACTTTACCGCATTATCCTTTTCGATCAACGCGGCTGCGGCAGGTCAACGCCGCACGCCGATCTTGTCGATAACACCACTGCCCATTTAGTCGCCGATATCGAAACAATCCGACGATATTTGAAAATTGATCGATGGCTGGTTTTCGGCGGGTCATGGGGTTCAACACTGGCATTGGCATACGCGGAAAAATTCAACGAAAAGGTATCGGGATTGATTCTTAGGGGCATCTTTCTTTGCCGCGACCAAGACATACAATGGTTTTATCAACGCGGAACCGATCGATTTTTCCCCGACTACTGGCAAGACTATCTAAGACCAATTCCGCCTGATAAACGGAAAGACTTAGTCCGTGCCTACCATGAGCTACTCACCGGACCCGATGAGACGAAAAAATTGGAAGCCGCATTGGCTTGGTCTTTGTGGGAAGCTCGAACCGCAACCTTACTTCCGGATAAAACAATCCAGAACTTTTTTGCGCAAAAATCTGTTGCACTAAGTATGGCCCGAATCGAATGCCACTACTTTATTAATCAGACGTTTTTGGAGCCAAACCAATTACTCTTAAATGCCAACGCTATAACAAATATTCCGGGGATAATAGTACACGGCCGATATGATTCAATATGCCCAGTTGATCAAGCGTTCGCACTAAGCGAAGTATGGCCTGGCGCGGAAACGGTAATAGTGCCAGACGCGGGCCATGCCGCAACTGAACCCGGGATCATACATGCATTAATTACCGCAACCGATCGGTTTGCAAAACACGATGGAGATATCTGATAGGGCAATCCACGCGATATGTGACCTTGAACGTCACATTGTGACAGGCTTCACTTTATACATCGCTTGTAATAACATTCAATCTTTCCTGATCCACCGATATTGACGCCCCGAAGATAATTAATTTATTATGTTTATTCAATAAGTTAATGGTTTGTTAATTTCGCTACAAAACAACACGGCCTTGCAAACATTTGTATCTGGCACGTTCCCTGCTCTAAGTCTGTCATGTTAAGCTATTGATGCTCAGCATAATCACCAACACATTACGAGGCATAGTAAATGAAAAAAGTACAACAAGGTTTTACATTAATCGAATTGATGATCGTGGTTGCGATTATCGGTATTTTGGCCGCCGTGGCTATTCCAGCTTATCAGGATTATACGATTCGCGCACAGGTTACAGAGGGATTGAATCTCGCTGGAGACGCCAAAACCGCGTACGCTGAATTTATAATGAACCGTGGTCGCGTGCCTACAGGCGCCGCAGGTGCACCCTTTAATGCATCGCTCGGTATAGCCACAGCCCAAAGTCTTTCCGGTAACTACGTAACTGGCGTACAAGGCCTCGCGAATGGTAGCATCCTGGTTACCTATGGAAACCAGGCCAATAATATTATTAATGGCTTAGCCCTCTCACTGTTCGCTGCGACGGATGTTGCACTTACCGCGGCCCCAGGTGTTGCGGGCGGACCAACAACCAACGTCGCCTGGGTATGTGGTACTGCAGCGCCTCCTAATATAAACGGTGTGGCTAGAGTATTAGGAACTGGGGTAGCACCAGGAGGAGCAGCCACGGGCACAACCCTTCCTAACAGATATCTACCTGCCGATTGCCGTCCGTAAACGCAATGCGCTGCGAGCAATTTATTCTCGCAATTGGTTAGTAACAACGGGGCCACACCTTGTATTAGGTGTGGCCTTGCTTGTTTTAAACATAAAACAAACTTTCCAATTCACCCGAAAGGGAGAAAATCTTGTCCAACGAGGGTAGAAACCTCGTTATCATTTTAGCGGTTAAATGCTCATGGGAACAATCGTAATCACCAAACCCAATTGCAACGTCGCTTCAATACCCTACTTACTAGTCATAGTCGTTGGCGCTATAACGTTCCTAGTTTATTATTCCGGACTAACTGGCCCGTTTGTTTTCGACGATGGACCCAATCTTGTCGAAAACAAAGATCTCCATATTTCCACGTTAAGCCGCCAGGAACTGACTACCGCGATGACAACCACGGTTAAAGCTGGATCGCTGAACCGTCCGGTCAGTTACCTTACGTTTGCACTCAACTACTATTTTTTTGGCGATAAGCCATTTTCGTTCAAAGTATTCAACGTGTTAATCCATGTTCTAATAGGCTTGAGCCTATTTGTACTCACGCGGCTATTGCTACGCGCTCACCGGTTCGCTCGGAAATCCGGCCCTACAAAAGATCAAATTGAATGGGTCGCGCTAACGGTGTCTACATTATGGCTATTACACCCGCTTGGGCTGACTTCTGTACTATACATCGTGCAGCGCATGACGAGTCTGTCAGCACTATTCACCATCCTGAGTCTCGTTTGTTACTTGTTGGTCAGATTGCGCCTCATCGCTGGTCGTAAGCTATCGCCAACGTATATTCTAGGTTGTTTTACATTCGCGCTACTCGCATTGTTTAGCAAGGAAAATGCAGCTCTAATTCCGTACTACATACTACTTATTGAGATCTGCGTACTAAAATTCAAAACCAAAAGCGTACCTGTCAGGATACTTTTAATCAGTCTTTGCAGCATTTCGATAATTCCGATATTAGGACTTTTATTCCAATTTGACGCTGTAGTTGATTGGTTGACGCACAGGTATAATCTACGACCGTTCACATTAAGCGAACGCCTATTGACCGAGACTCGCGTGATGTGGATATACATAAAATTGATTTTTATGCCACGACTTTCGGAACTTGGGCTTTACCAGGATGACATACCGATTTCCACAAATCTTTTCACGCCCCTAACAACGCTTGGATCAATCTTAGGGTTAATCAGCCTGCTGGTTTCCACGCTTATCCTGAAAAACAAAGCCCCCATTTATTCGTTCGGAATATTATTTTTTCTAGTTGGGCATAGTATTGAATCATCAATCATCCCATTAGAAATTGCGCACGAACACCGCAATTATCTGCCTATGTTCGGATTGCTGCTGATCATCGGGTACTATTCTGTCCACCCTAGAGTTTTGTCTATCTACAAAACTGCCAATGTTTTGGGATTGCTGGTACTACTATCGATGTATACAGCAATTACAGCACAACGGGTATCGCAATGGGCTAACGAAGGCGAACTGGCGTTTTCCCTTGCGCAACATCACCCTAAATCCGCTCGCTCCAATTACGAGGCGGGCAGAATCCTGACAGGCATGATCGAAGCAAGCCTCGAGGACCCTGTGAGTCATCAACGCTATTACCCGCTTGCCAGTGAATTTTTTTCACTAGCCAACAAAGCGGATAGATCTAGCCCCAGTGGGCTTTTTGGTATGCTTTACTTGAATAGTATATTAGGCATACCAATTAAAACCAACACGCTAAACGAACTAAAAACAAGACTCTCGGAACACCCAATATTACCCGCCACAGCAAACACATTTACAAGTATTCATAGATGCTGGGTCGAGGAGCGATGTGTTATCGATCCGCATATACTGGCTGAATTGTTCCGCACCGCATTGACCAATGAGTTAATATCAGCTAATTCTCGCGCTTCTCTATATAACGAGCTTGCGATTACAGAGCTGTGGTTAGGTAAAACGAAACTCGCGTTGTCTCTTTTTGAAAAAGCTGTTGACACCGCACCCGGTAAGCCTCAATTATGGTTTAATTTTATTCAGATATTGATTTCTACCGGTAAAACCGAACAGGCTGAATCACATCTCCATCACGTCAAGCTACAATTTTCCGACCCGAATAGTCTCCAACGCATCGCGCACTTGGAAAACCAGCTGATCAGCCGCTAATCCACTTGTATCGCACTATATTTGCATACTTTCCGGAGTTTATTTGTTCGTTATAACGCTGCTACAAATCAATCGCCTATACTAGGATAAATAAGTTTAAGCAATCACCTGACAAAGCACACCAAATTGACTATTGAAAGCCAGTCCATCAAAGATACTTTTACGATTGTATTACCGGCAAAGAATGAGGCCTCCGGCCTGCGCAATTTATTGCCTATATTGATTCGGAAATTCCCTAATGCCGAGGTTATTGTCGTTAACGATGGCTCAACCGATGAAACTGAAAGTATCTGCAGGCAAAGCGGTGTTCGATTGATTTCCCATCCGTATAGTATGGGCAATGGCGCTGCGATTAAAACGGGCGCACGCGAGGCAAATAAAGACAAAGTCGTTTTTATGGATGCCGATGGTCAACACAACCCAGAAGATATACCCAGACTATTAAAAAAAATGGACGAAGGCTACGAAATGGTTGTTGGGGCACGACGTTCTAATACGCATGCATCCAGCCTAAGGCGAATTGCAAATTGCAGTTTCAACCGTCTAGCATCGATCATGACAGGCTATCACATTGAAGACCTTACTTCGGGGTTTAGAGTCGTACGGGCTCGACATTTCCGCAGATTTCTGTACCTGATGCCAAACGGTTTTTCTTATCCAACTACGAGTACAATGGCGTTTTTTCGGTCAGGATTACCTGTTGCTTATGTCCCTATCTCGGCAGCAAAACGCATTGGGACTAGCCACATTAACCTTCTGCGAGACGGTTTGCGCTTTCTATTAATCATCATGAAAATCGGCGCATTATTTTCACCCATGCGTCTCTTCCTCCCAATTGCGACAATATTGTTTGGCACCGGAATTTCCTATTATGGTTATTCTTACATCACTGCGGGTCGATTTACCAATATGAGTGCGGTTCTTTTGCTTTCATCACTATCTGTATTCTTAATGGGTATAATTTCCGAACAGATATCGTCCCTACATTACAAAGGCGTCGAGGAAACTCAACGGCGGATTAATCGAACTAAAGATCTGTCGTAGGTGGCGCTTAAAAATTAGTTCCCTTTTAACGAATATTCGATTCGATTGATCCGAAAGGCAGAACTCCAAATCGATTGTTTGACGTTACAACAGCGAGTCTGCTGAGGTTGACTCACACCATTCCCTAAAAATTTACCTAACGGGCATCCACAGGTCTTTCGCGTCAAGCCCCGGCATCGCAATTATACAAAAAAGTATCTACGATTTCGCTTAAATTGAAATCTTCCCTTGCTTCCTCCAATCCTGATTTGAACACAGAAGGATTTTTAAATAATCCTGATTTTATCGCTTCACAGTAGGCAACAGCATTCGCCTCGCTTGCCACAACCCCACAGTCATAACGGTTAAACAACGATTTTAGGTCACCCACCGGAGTGGCGATCATTGGAGTCCCAACCTTGACCGCATCCGAAAATATGACAGGAATACTTTCTATTCTGGAAGGCACCATGAGATAATCCGACCACGCTATAAGATCCACCGCTTGCGCCTTGTTCAAAAACCCACCCAGCGTAATCGGCTTACCCATCCTTTTCAGGGAATCGACTTTTTTTCTTATTTCGCCGTCCATTGGACCACCCCCAAAACATCGCACCTCATTTATCCGAGTCCAGTCCGATTCAGTGAGTAACGCTAAAGCATCAAGTAATATATCCGGTCCTTTGTTGGGGTGCCAACGACCGAGAAACGCAAGATTGTATGCTCCGCTGGTGGAAACCCTCTTTTGGACATTAATCTCTATGCTTCGTGTACTGGGTAGAAAATCACACCGTCGGTCACTGATCTTTTGCACGTCGTCTTTTAACTCGTATCCATCCGCATAACAATTCGCGGCGTTTATCAAAACTTGTCGCAACACCGAACGTATAAGAGGAATTTTACCCAAACCCCAAATGTCGCTCCCTAGCGCCCATATACTGTAGGGCACACCATATTTCCAGGATGCAACTCTTGCCCAATAGCCAGAGGGCAATGCCCAAAGAGCAAACAGATGCGTTGGACGATGTTCTCCGATTGCTAACTCTAGCGTTTTATATCCGCGATACAAGGTGAATAAAATTGAACCCCAATCACCAGGATATTTAGGATCCAGTAAAGATAACGGGATTTTGGGAATCGCAAATCGATAGATTGTTATGGCTCCCATCTGGACTCGCGAGCTTGTCTTACCTGCTGCGACGACGGAAACTTTTACTCGTTTGGACAGTTCCAATACGAAGTCTTCGACAAAGCTACCCGCTGCTTCACTTCCGGGCGGTCCGTCCGGATACGACGTAGTAATGACCACCACATGATCTACCTTTCGGTCTTTGTCCATACCATCCGATATCCGTACGGCATCATTTCGTCCGCTTCGCTAAATTTAGATGTACCCCAAGCGAATAGATTAGTCGCAACAATGATGAAAGGAAGAATTAATATAAATAAGCTCAATATATGTTTTCGACCAATCCAGTTGAGAACAACCTTACTCAAGGCAATGTTCAAATTTAGCACAGCAGTCTCCAATGGGTGACCTAGCAACATCACCTTTTGCACAACATAGCCATGATTCTCAGCGGCTTTAGCTAGACCAAACCGTGTCCATCGGTGGAAATCCAATGGGGCATCATGAACAGGGTATAAAAACGGAACTTGGATCGTAAGACTACCATTTGGCTTAAGACATCGATGGATTTCGGCAAGACAAAGGTCTGGATGTGGAAGATGTTCGAGCACATCAAGCAGAAGAAAGTGATCTACGCTTCCCCCTCGAACCGGCAAAGCTGCCGCATCTGAAAATATATCAGGTTCAGTACGATACCATGCATTCGCCGTCATAAAATAATCGATACCGATATATCTAGCGTCGGCCGATAAGTAACATCTCGGTTTTCCGTCAGCGCAACCTATGTCTACCACTAGTCCAGACAGATCCCGGCAAATCTCTACCAGCGCAGTCTTCTCATTTACAAATGCGAACCATTGAGGATGCAAGGGCGTGAATTTTATTTTAGACAACACCCACTTTAATTGAATAAAACCCATATAGCCCTTTACCCGAAGAATAACATTCAACAAAGTAGGTTAATGTTGGACTAACTTGTCTAAATAACAAGCTTACGCATGATTGCAGATCGTTCGAACGGTATCAATTACTTTCTTAATATGCTGTTCGGATAGATGAGCTGAAAATGGCAGACTGATAGTTCGTCGCCCGATTTTCTTGGCTATCGGAAATTCATCAGAATTCCAACCATAAACCTCCTGATAATACGGATGCTCGGCAATACATAGATAATGGACACCGACACCAACATTGTGGAACGTCATCTTATTGAGGAACGAATCTCTGTCGAAATTCAACTCGCGATCATCAATTTGGATAGTAAAAAGATGGAACCCGTGCTTGCAACCACCTTTGGGTTCTGGTGGTAAATAAATCGGAAGATCCGCAAGCTCCTGACAATAAATCTGCCAGAGATTTTCTCGTTTCCGCCAATTTTCCTCTATTCGGTCTAGTTGATGAATACCAATCGCCGCCTGCAGGTCCATCATATTGTATTTAAACCCTGGCTCAGTGACAAAGTAGTGTTTATATCCTTCATCACCAAAACGGTGCCATGCATCCTTTGACATACCGTGCAAAGACAATACCTTAATTTTTGCAATTTTTTCTGGTGTCTTCGCCAACACCATTCCTCCTTCACCGGTCACGACATTTTTGGTCACATAAAAACTAAAACAACCGTAATCCCCAAACGTCCCCACCGGTTTGCCGTACCACTCCGCTTCAATCGCATGAGCACAATCCTCAATTACTATCAGATTGTGTTTATCCGCGAGATCCGTGATTGCGTCCATTTCACATGGTCGTCCGGCAAAATGCACCGGAATAATCGCACGCGTTTTAGATGAAATTTTAGCTTGGATATCGTTTGGGTCGATATTCAATGTTTCTGGATCGATATCCGCCAGAACTGGTGTTCCACCTGCATGAATTATCGCATTAACAGTCGCACAAAAAGTCATCGCTGTAGTGATGACCTCATCGCCACCTTTTATTCCTGCAGCAATCATACTTACATGTAAAGCGGCCGTACAAGAATTTAGTGCAGCCACCTGATTTTCGTTTACGTTCTTGTATAGCGCAAAGTCACGTTCAAATTTCGCAACTTTAGGTCCTGTCCCAAGCCACCCGGAAAGCAAGCAATCGACGACCTCCTCGATTTCCGCATTCTGAATATTGGGTTCACCAAAAATTATAAAATCATCGATATCTGCCACGTCAGTCCTTACATATTTGTGCTATTCGATCCAAATTGCATTCTTTTGATAATAAACAAGAATGCATCTACCCTCTATAAGATTAGACAAATAACGGCGTGTGGTGCAGCAAACTGCTGATTTAGAATATGAGTGATTCAGATTTAGCGGATCATAACGATACGTCCAAATCAAAATTTGACAAGTGACACCTGGTAGTCGTCGGTAAACCCGAGTACTCTATTGGGCTGTCTGACCCCGAAATAGAAATTACGCGATTGTCGTCAGTATTGGCAGATATCGATAAGCGAAAAACGACGAAACGTTCAAGCAAGTGCCAACATAGTATCCAATGCTTTTTTCGCTTGAACGGCTTCATCCGCAGGAACGCTAATTTGATTCACAATCTGTCCTTCGACCAAATTTTCCAACACCCAGGCAAGATGCTGGGGATCGGTGCGGAACATGGTGGAACACATGGAAATGGTTGTGGACATGAAATGGACATTTTTACCCTGATCCTTGCATTCATCGTGCAAGCGATTAACCAAGTTCAATTCTGTCGCTACCAACCACCGGGTATTGGGTGCAGCCGCGCGCACTGTTTTTAGAATATATTCGGTTGAACCGACGTAATCGGCTTTTTGGCAAACTTCGAAACTTGCTTCGGGATGCGCGATGATCTTCGTATCCGGGTACCGTGTCAGGAACTCGTCGATTTGGTTTGGCTGGAACATCTGATGGACAGAACAAAAACCCTTCCACAGGATGATTTTGGCGTCGGCAATTTGTTGATTGGACAATCCGCCCATGGGTTTAGCAAAATCCCAAACGACCATTTGTTCTAACGGAATGTCCATTCTAAACCCGGTATTGCGCCCCAAATGCTGATCAGGGAAAAACAATACCTTCTCGCGCTGCGCAAAACTCCAATTCAATATTTCTGCGGCATTGGTCGATGTGCATACAATACCACTATGGCGGCCGCAGAACGCCTTTAAATCAGCAGCTGAATTGATATAAGTAACTGGCGTAACGGTATCCTCTACATCAATGATTTCCGATAATTCGCGCCAACAACGCTCAACATTAGTCAGATTGGCCATATCCGCCATCGAGCAGCCCGCGGCAAGATCAGGCAACATGACTGTCTGCTCTGGCCGCGACAGAATGTCGGCCACCTCCGCCATAAAGTGTACGCCACAAAACACAATATAGTCAGCCCTTGCCTCGGACGCGTATTTGGACAACTTAAGTGAATCACCCGCAACATCCGCATGCCGAAAAACTTCGTCACGCTGGTAATGATGCCCCAATATAATACATCGATCACCCAGCGTTTCCTTCGCCGCAACAATACGCTGTTCACAGTCACCGTCCTCCAATAGAGCGTAATCCTGGATCTCTAATGCTGTCGCTACCATAACTTTGTCATTTAATTTGATTACCTATTTTGATCATACCATATTAGTTTGGGGCGCTTTTCGCTTAGATCATACGATAATCGAAAAGATTCCGTAGGGTGTATCGACAGCACTCTATGAAGGATACAAAACACTTCACATCGAGCGGGGAAAACCGTATCAGGATTCCTTCGGTTTGCCCTGCTGAGCTCTCAGGCGAATACCCAGTTCACGTAATTGAGAATCCGACACACGCGCCGGTGCATCAATCATCGGACAGGCTGCGGTTTGAGTCTTTGGAAACGCCATAACATCACGGATAGACACTGCGCCGGTCATCAACATCACCAATCGATCCAGCCCAAATGCAATTCCGCCATGCGGGGGACACCCATACTTCAACGCATCTAACAAGAATCCAAATTTTTCTCTGCCCTCTTCCTCACCGATCCCCAACAGTCGAAATACCGTTTCCTGCATTTCTGTCTGGTGTATACGGATCGAACCGCCACCGACCTCGGTCCCATTTAGTACCAAATCATACGCGCGGGAAAGTGTTTTTCCTGGATTCGTTTGTAACTCGGCCATATCGCTGGAAGGCGCGGTAAATGGGTGGTGTAACGCATTCCACCGTTGCTTAGTTTCATCCCAGTCGAACATTGGAAAATCTGTGATCCATACCGGTTTCCAGGCGCTTTCCAGACTGTTATTCTCACCTCCCAACTTAACACGCAAAGCCCCCATCGACTCATTTACAATATTGGATTTATCTGCTCCAAAAAATACTAAATCACCCGACTCAACCGCTAGCCGCTGCATAATCTCGGTAACCGCATCATTGGGTAAAAACTTCAATATCGGCGATTGCAAACCTTCCGGACCCACGCTGGCATCGTTGACCTTGATATAAGCCAGACCTTTTGCGCCGTATATCCCAACGTATTTGGTTAAATCATCTATTTCTTTACGGGTCAAATCGCAACCGCCCGGTAACCGCAGCGCCACCACTCGGCCATTGGGATCTTTGGCAGGTCCGGAGAAAACCTTGAATTCAACATCCTGCAATAAATCCGCAATATCGACTAACTCCAGCGGAATGCGTAAATCGGGTCGGTCCGTACCGTAACGCCGCATTGCCTCAGCGTAGGTCATTCGCGGAAATTGATCCGGCAAGCGCTGTTCTAAAACCTTTTCAAACAGTTCACGGACCATTTGTTCCATTATGGACATGACATGCTCTTCGTCTACGAAAGACATCTCTATGTCCAACTGGGTAAATTCCGGCTGCCGGTCTGCACGTAAATCCTCATCGCGGAAACAACGCACGATCTGATAATAACGATCCATGCCCGAAATCATCAGCAACTGTTTGTACAATTGAGGGGATTGTGGCAACGCAAAAAACGACGCGTCGTGGGTTCGGCTAGGCACCAGGTAATCGCGCGCGCCTTCCGGTGTCGCTTTGGTTAGAAACGGCGTTTCAATATCATAAAAACCCCGGTCGTCAAGAAAATCCCGCAACATCCGAGTAACTTCTCGACGAACTTTGATACGCTGTTGCATCTCGCTACGCCGCAAATCGATATAGCGATATCGTAAACGGGTTTCTTCGTTAACCTCAATATCGCCTTCCAGTGGAAATGGAGGTGTTTCGGCCTCATTAAGTACGTTGCAGGTATCGACCAACACCTCTAATTGACCGGTCACCATACTCGAATTGATCGTACCCTCGGGCCGCAGCCTTACTTTACCGTGGACTTTCAGGACGTATTCACTGCGTACCGATTCTCCAATTGCAAAGGTTTCCGGGCTATCCGGATCAAATACAATTTGGATCAATCCTTCTCGGTCACGTAGATCGATGAATATGACTCCACCGTGATCTCGCCTTCGGTGAACCCATCCGCATAAATCCACCTCGCGGTCCACATCTGAATCGGTTAATTCTCCACATGTGTGGCTGCGCATATTCTATCTCTTTAATAATGGGAAAAAGCGGGAATAGTAAGAGCTCGCTAGTGCCTACGCAAGTCTTAATCTAAAATATTTCAATTATATAAAATAACCAGTCCGATGCGCACCACAATGACCCAATTCGTTCATTAAGTCGAAGTACTGGTGAACTCTCAATTGGACGACGCCGTATTGGCTTTGCTTTTCGTCGAATCAGTCGCCTTTTTCGAAGAATCAGAAGACGATTTGTCTGATGCCAGATTTTTCTTCTTCCCGCTGCCCTTAAAATCTGTCTCGTACCATCCCCCACCCTTTAGTCGAAACCCCGCAGCCGAAATCAACTTTTTTAATTTAGGTTTTTGGCATTCTGGACAATCTTTTAATGGATCATCGCTAATTCTTTGTATTGATTCAAATTCGTGCCCACAAGCGTTGCACTGATATTCGTAGATTGGCACTCCGACCTCCTAAAAACCAACGTTGTACCAGTTGATAAGTTAAAATGTTATAGGGGCATAATCAATAATTTCAAGGCCCCTGTAAAATTTTAATTTGAATGATAGCCTACCTGAAAAGAAGACTAAAGCCGACAACCAACCATGGAATCAATCACACTTAACCGTCCCGATGACTGGCACTTACATTTACGCGACGGCCCAATTTTACGATCGGTTGTTCAGCATACCGCCAGACAATTTGCCAGAGCGGTCATCATGCCTAATCTTAACCCTCCGATCACCACAGTGAAATCAGCTCTTGCTTACCGAAAGAGGATCCTTGACGCATTAGAAACCCCATCATCGTTCGAACCATTAATGACGCTTTATCTCACCGATTCGACGAGCAAAGAAGAAATAGAGCGTGCATCAAAATGCCCACATATCATAGGGTGCAAACTCTACCCAGCAGGCGTTACAACACATTCTGACGCCGGTGTGACAAATTTAGATAAAATCCAATCCATCCTCGAATCGATGGAGCATTTTGATGTGCCATTATTGGTACACGGAGAAGTTACAGACCAAAACATCGATATTTTCGACAGGGAGCAAGTCTTCATTGATCGGCACCTGTCCACTATTGTCGATAATTTTGACCAACTACGGATCGTTCTGGAGCATGTTACAACGCGCGAAGCCGTGCAATTCGTCAAACAAGCACGAGTTGGGGTCGCAGCAACAATCACACCGCAGCACTTGCTATTCAATCGAAATGCTATCTTAGCCGGGGGTTTAAAACCACATAATTATTGTTTGCCGGTGTTGAAACGAGAACGCCACCGTATAGCTTTGATTAATGCTGCGACAAGCGGAAACACAAAATTTTTCCTAGGTACCGACAGTGCGCCCCACGCCAGAACACTGAAAGAATCTGACTGTGGCTGCGCTGGATGCTATTCTGCATACGCGGCCATCGAGTTATACACGGAAATTTTCGATAACGCCGGTTCGCTAGATAGATTAAACGCCTTCGCCAGTATTTTCGGGGCTAGCTTTTACAAACTGCCGACAAATACCGGCACCATAAAGCTAGAAAAAAAGGATTGGGTTGTACCGAAACATTACCCGCTGGCGGACCAATCCGTGGTCCCACTTAAGGCTGGAGACACCTTGAGCTGGAAAATTTTAGCGCCTTCGCCCGACCAGGTAACACAATAAAACTGATAAAACCTAACTTACGACATACGAAAAAACGAAGAATTTAAGGCTCTTGTAAATCTAAATCTCCATCCAGTTCGTCTTCATCAAAATATTCGTCCTCATCCAACGGTGGATTTCCGTCATGGACCAAATATTCACGCCGCTGGAAGTAGGCATTACGAAAAAACTCATAGCGATCCAAAGCCGCCTCATCAACTATCCGGGAAGCACTCAATTGATCAGCTCTCAAATCGACGTATTTTAATGTCGTCAGACCCCACGTTACAGCTGGAAAATCGATGTAGAAAAGAGGATTAGCCACCGCGTCGCCCGCCAGTCCCAACGCGCCACGAGCAGAACTAGGACCTAAAAACGGCAACACCAAATACGGTCCAGTCGGCATACCCCAAGCGCCTAAAGTTTGGTCAAAATCCTCATCGTGCCGTTCGAAATCTAACTCGGTCGCAACATCAAACAAGCCTCCGATTCCCAGCGTAGAATTTATCAACAACCGAGTAAAATCCGAACCCGCCTGGTTAAACTTAAACTGAAACAAATCGTTTAGGGTGACCCGGATATCTCCAATATTGTTAAAAAAATTCGTTACACCCTGATCCGCAAACGATGGCATGATCCACTGATAACCTTGGGCCACTGGTTTTACAACATAGTCGTCCGCACCATCATTGAACGATTGAACCCCTCGATTCCACCCTTCTAATGGGTCGCGAGCATCATTGCTGGTTGTCGCGCACCCAACAAAGAAGAGACTAACGGCGCCCAATAGAAAGAATCTTGTTATTATTTGAAGCCTGGTATTTTTCATTTGTGATATTCCGACCCGACGTTCCACTCTAACCATTGCTAGATGCTAAAAATTGGTTAACATAGCATATAAATAGTGATTCTTCGACCTTTGTTTCAAGAGAACTGGAAACCATCGCCCTTGCAGAATAAATCGATAGTAAGACCCGAATAAAACATCTATGTCAGAAAACAAATCTATTTTTGCACAACGCTTTCGTGGCTATCTACCAGTCATTATTGATCTAGAAACGGCTGGATTCGACCCCAAAAAAAACGCGTTGCTAGAAATTGCAGCCGTCTTTCTTGAAATGGACCAATACGGCAAAATAAAACCAACCGATACGGTCTCCAACCATGTCATCCCTTTCCCTAACGCAAAATTAGACCAAGCTGCGCTAGATTTCAATGGCATCGATCCTTACCATCCATTCAGAATGGCGGTAGACGAGCACAAAGCGCTGCAAAACATTTTCAAAAAAACACGGGAAGCCATTAAATCAAATGGATGCACCCGAGCGATTCTGGTTGGGCATAACCCCGCATTTGACATTGCCTTCTTAAACGCCGCCGCGGAACGAAGCAAAATTAAACGCAATCCATTCCACCCTTTTAGCACTTTTGACACGGCCACACTAAGCGGATTGGTTTATGGACAAACTGTACTTGCACGGAGCGCTCAAGCTGCGGGCCTAGAATGGGATCAAAACCAAGCACATTCTGCGATTTACGATGCCCGACTAACCGCAGAACTATTTTGCACAATAGTAAACCGATGGAGCGATCTCATTGGTGCTGAACAAGGTGTCCAATTAGCTTCACCCCAGAACCTTTAACCGCAACTCTAAACCCGGCCTAAAAAGCATTAAACCGGCCCCAACTCCAGAGCGAATCGTCGACCGCGCTAACTTGTTTTCGTTGGCACTTTAGCCAGCAACTCTTGCAGCTCACCATTCTCAAACATCTCGAGAACGATATCACTTCCACCCACCAATTCTCCATTAACAAACAATTGTGGAAATGTCGGCCATTGCGAATAGAGTTTCAAATTTTCACGAATTTCCGGATCTTCAAATATATTGACCGACGCGAATTCGACTCCGCAAGCTTTAAGCACCTGAGTGGCTCGGCCAGAGAACCCACATTGGGGGAAATCGGGCGTTCCTTTCATATACAGCAGGATAGGATTTTCTTCAACTTGTTGTTTGATTCTGTCTAATACTTCCATAATGCACCTTGGCCATTGAATAACTAAACAATTCTAGCAATCTTTAAACCTAAACAAAAGACCCATTAGTCTGCTAGCTTATTCGGCGAGACTTTGGAGAATTGATATGCAATTCCCAATGAATTGCAATTGCCCCAACCTAGCTTGTCCCTAAACTACCCGCCCCTTATAATAAGGATTTAACAAGATCAGGCAGCCTTTCTTTTAGGCTGCCTTTTGTTTTTCTATAGCAGCAAACCAAATGACCAGTAGCATAATGCCGACCTATGCACGACTACCCGTTTTATTCGAGCGCGGCGAAGGCGCCTGGCTCTGGGACAAAGATGGGGAACGTTATCTAGATGCGCTATCCGGCATCGCAGTCTGTGGTTTAGGCCATTCCAACCCGGTGATTAGGGAAACCCTTTGGGAACAGGCAGGCAAACTGCTTCACACGTCCAACCTGTACCGTATAGAACCGCAAGAACAATTGGCTGAAAAGCTGACGCAACTGAGCGGCATGGACAATGTGTTCTTTTGCAACTCGGGGACCGAAGCAAACGAAGCAGCGATCAAAATTGCACGCATTTTCGCTCACAAACAAGGCATAAAATCACCGGTCATCATCACCGCAGAACACAGTTTTCACGGCAGAACCTTGGGCGCCTTGAGCGCCACCGGAAACAAAAATGCACAAGAAGGATTTGAACCGTTGTTAGATGGCTTTGTAAACATCCCATTTGATGATATCGTCGCGTTGGAAAATATTGCAACGCAGAACAGTGATATTGTCGCCGTCCTAGTAGAACCTATCCTAGGTGAAGGCGGAATACAGGTCCCTGCGGCTGATTATCTAGTAAAAGTTCGGAAAATTTGCACCCAAAACAATTGGCTGATGATCCTAGATGAAGTTCAAACAGGAATCGGACGTACCGGCAAATTTTTCGCCTACCAACACAATGAAATCATCCCTGATGTTTGCACGCTGGCCAAAGCCCTGGGAAATGGAGTCCCTATCGGCGCCTGCCTAGCGACCGGCCAGGCTGGAAAACTAATGACGGCAGGCAAGCATGGCTCGACTTTCGGCGGCAATCCGCTTGCCTGTAGCGTAGCACTCAGCGTGATCGACCAAATTGAACAACAGGGGTTAGCAACTAGAGCAACCGAACTTGGCACGCGCTTGATCAACGATTTTAAATCCCGCTTGGACACCAATCCTTCGGTCCGGCAGATACGCGGAAAAGGCTTGATGATAGGCATAGAACTCGATCAACCTTGCACTGAACTTATCAATGATGCACTAGAACATAGATTATTGATAAGCGTGCAAAGGAGCAATACGATCAGACTTTTACCGCCGCTAATAATGCAAGACCAGGAAGCTGACACGCTAGTCGAAATCCTATCTGATTTAATCAACAATTTTACTTTGAATGCATCGACCAACTCAGACTATCAACGGTTATGACAGTTCGCCATTTCATTACCTTAAGAGACATTAATTCTAAAGAATTTCAAAACTTGATACGGCGTGGAATCGAACTTAAACGTTCTGCTAGGCGCGATTTTGAACCGTTGAAAAACCGCGTTCTCGGCATGATCTTCGAAAAATCTTCGACGCGAACGCGTATTTCTTTCGAAACCGGAATGGTCCATTTCGGCGGCAGTGCGATATTCTTGCCGCCTCGAGACACGCAACTCGGCCGGGGAGAACCGATCACTGATAGCGCGAGAGTAATTTCGAGCATGGTTGATTGCGTCATGATGCGCACCCACAGCCATACAACCATCGTGGAATTTGCCAAAAATTCTAAAGTGCCGGTAATCAATGGACTTTGCGATCGATTCCATCCCTGCCAGCTATTGGCTGATATGCAGACCTACCACGAACATCGTGGAGATATTTCCGGTAAAAATGTAGCGTGGATCGGTGATGGAAATAACATGTGTCATTCCTACATCAATGCGGCGCATCTGCTAAATTTTAATTTACGCATCGCTTCCCCTAAAGGCTATCAACCTGAGGCTAAGCTTGTCGCCGCAGCTAAAAATAATGTATCCGTGTGCGAGGACGCTCAGAGCGCAGTACATCAAGCAGACCTTGTCGTAACGGATGTTTGGGCAAGTATGGGCCAGGAAGACGAGCAAAAAAAACGGATCGCAGCATTCAAGAACTATCAGGTAAATGATGAATTGATGGCCACCACAGGGCTAGATTGTGTTTTTATGCATTGTCTACCGGCGCATCGCGGGGAGGAGGTTACTGCTAGCGTGATCGACGGACCTCGAAGCATTGTTTGGGACGAAGCGGAAAACCGACTTCACGCGCAAAAAGCCTTACTGGAATTTCTCTTATCGTAGAGTATTAGGTAGAATCCTTCGAACTTGCATGTGAAATGGAAGATGACTAAGTCCGCAATGTTTGAATCGACTACAGCCCGCCAAAATCGAAATAAAATTATACAAACCCGTCTGTTCAACGTCATTGGTCGCCAAAGATTCGTAATGGACATCATCCATATGTATGGATTAAGGGTAAACATTTACCGACTCCATGTAAGCCAGAGAATCAAGGGTATGCTAAATATCTGCGTTTTTAGCTTATCTCCACACATGACAAGCCTCGATACAAATCGTCGGGAACATCAATCAACAGTCCCGTAATCACATATTAAGTGCCGACATAATGGAGTCAGCGTGAAAATTATTAGTTTGATCGTTTTGTTGCTATCTACAACCGCAATTCAAGCCGCACGAACATTGTATGTTACCGACAACTTGGAAATTCTGCTGCGCAGTGGACAGGGCACCGAATTCAAAATTATTGCGAGCATAGAAACCGGTACCCCACTAACCTTGATCAAAACCCATAAGGCCAGCGGTTGGACAAAGGTAAGAACAAAAGATGGGCAAACCGGTTGGGTATTGGCAAGATTTTTGACCGACACGCCGGTTGCCAGTGTGCGTCTCAAATCAGCAAATGATGAACTCGAAAAACTCAGAGAAGAAAACAAGCGGCTCTCAATGGAATTGGATGGAGTCAAATCCAGCGTTGACCAAGCCGTTACGGCAAAAAATAAATTGTCTAGTGAGCACGAAAATTTGAGTCAGAAATTGGCCAGGATTAAACACGCCTCGGAAAATTCCATCCAAATCCTCGATGAACGCGACCAGTTGCAAGAACGCGTGGTCAACCTAGAACGCAGTTCACAGAAATTAAAACGTGAAAAACAGGCGCTGGAAGACAGCTCGTCACAAGATTGGTTTTTGACCGGCGCAGCGGTTTTATTTTTTGGCGCTCTTTTAGGCCTGATCCTGCCAAGGATCAGTTGGCGCAGAAAAAGCAGCAGTTGGGATTCGTTCTAACATAGCTATCAATTAATAAATTTCAGCAATACCAGGAGTTCCTTTTCATGTCCCAACCGGACGATCAAAAACTACGCAAACACTCATCCCAAGTCGTTAACGGAATGGAGCGAGCACCGAGCCGTGCGATGTTGCACGCGGTGGGATTTAAAAACGAAGATTTCGGCAAATCGCAGATTGGCATCGCGTCAACCTGGAGCATGGTCACACCGTGCAATATGCACATCAATAAATTGGCTGACGACGCCGCGCGGGGTGTTAACCAAAACCAAGGAAAGGCGGTTATATTCAATACCATTACAATATCAGATGGTATTTCCATGGGCACAGAGGGTATGAAATATTCTTTGGTTTCTCGCGAAGTCATCGCCGACTCCATCGAAACCGTGGTCGGATGCCAGGGCTTTGACGGAGTGGTTACCATCGGCGGTTGCGACAAGAATATGCCTGGGTGCATTATTGCAATGGCGCGACTCAACCGCCCTTCAATATTTGTATATGGGGGAACCATTCTACCCGGCAAGCATAATAACAAGAACCTTGATATTGTATCGGTATTTGAAGCTGTTGGCGCGAGGGCAAACAACAAAATCGACGACGCCGAATTGCAAAATATCGAGGCCAAAGCAATCCCCGGACCCGGATCTTGTGGTGGAATGTACACAGCGAACACAATGGCTTCTGCGATTGAAGCCCTCGGCATGAGCCTGCCGAACAGTTCAGCCCAAGCAGCGATATCCGAAGAAAAGCAACGTGATTGCGAACTCGCAGGAAAAGCCGTACTAACGCTGATCGAACTCAACTTGAAGCCTCTTGATATTATGACCAAGGCGGCATTTGAAAATGCGATGACCGTCGTTATTGCGCTGGGAGGATCTACCAATGCAGTCCTCCACTTACTTGCCATGGCAAATACGGCTGGCGTTGAGCTTACGCTCGACGATTTTACCCGTATCGGCCACCGCACACCTATGTTAGCGGACTTAAAACCCAGCGGTCACTATTCCATGGCCGAACTGATAGAAATCGGAGGCATCCAACCGTTAATGAAAATGTTGTTGGAAGAAGGCTTGCTCCACGGAGCCTGTCTAACCGTCACCGGCCAAACATTGGAGAAAAACCTGGCCGATGTAAAACCTTATCCTAAAGACCAAAACATTATTCGTCCGCTGCTCGATCCAATCAAAAAAGACAGTCACCTGGTAATACTGTACGGCAACCTAGCCCCACAAGGTGCGGTTGCAAAAATCACCGGCAAGGAAGGACTGTGCTTCACCGGCACGGCACGCGTATTTGATTGCGAAGAAGACGCGCTAAAAAACATCCTTGCCGACCAGATTATCAAAGGCGATGTTATAGTGATCCGCTACGAAGGGCCAAAAGGCGGTCCGGGTATGCGGGAAATGCTTTCACCGACATCTGCGGTAATGGGAAAAGGCCTGGGCCACGATGTGGCATTGATTACTGATGGCCGGTTTTCAGGGGGAACTCACGGCTTCGTGGTGGGCCATATTACCCCGGAAGCCTATAATGGGGGCGCATTATCTATCGTCAATGAAGGTGACACCATTACCATAGATGCTGCCAATAACCAGTTAAATCTAGACATTACAGATGCCGAATTGACCGCACGGCTTGAAGCATGGCGACAGCCCACACCGCGCTATACACGAGGAGTTCTTGCCAAATACGCAAAATTGGTCAGCTCGGCATCAACTGGCGCGGTAACTGATAACGGGCCAGATTGACTCCATACCTCGACTAAACCGCAAGCACAAGAACCGAAATTGAGCGATTCACTTGAGCTTTCTTACTTAACAAATTCGTAAATAACAGATTTCAAATCGGCCCTGATCCCTATGCATTCTCGAACCCCCAATTTGATGTCGATGATGCAGGGATTGATTCAACTTCCATCGATTAGCAGTACCGATCCTACAGTCGATCAAAGCAATCTCGCTGTGATCAATGTTTTGTCTGAATGGCTAGAATCTTTGAATTTCGACGTTGAGATTCTACCGATAGGCAAAAACAAAGCTAACTTAATTGCTAGCTTGGGAAATATCAACCAAAACACCGGTTTGGTGCTTTCCGGTCACACGGACACAGTACCATTTGACGAAGGATTATGGACCTTCGATCCATTTAAATTGACCGAAAAAGGCGATCGCTTGTACGGACTTGGCAGTACAGATATGAAAGCATTTTTCGGTATAGCCTTGGAAGCAGCCCAGTATTTCGAAGTTAAACGCTTCAAAAACCCGTTGGTAATTGTTGCCACGGCCGATGAAGAAAGCTCAATGTCAGGGGCAAAGCTATTACGCGAACGAGGGATAAAGCTGGGACGATACGCAGTCATCGGCGAACCAACATCCTTGCAACCCATTCGAATGCATAAGGGTGTGATGATGGAATCTATAGAAATAACCGGTAAATCAGGTCATTCCAGCAACCCCGCTTTGGGCGCTAACGCATTGGAAGGCATGCATGCCGTTTTAACCGAAGTCCTGGCATGGCGGGCAGAGTTACAGCGCTTGAATCGTAACCCATACTTTGATGTGGACGTACCCACGTTAAACCTAGGTGCAATACACGGTGGTGACAGCCCAAATCGAATCTGCGCGCATTGTGAAACCAAAATAGACATCCGACCGTTACCCGGCATGGATATCATTGAGCTTCGCGAGTCTTTAAAGCAGCGCCTGAATGCGGTTCTCGATAAACATCCGAAATTACAAATCGCTATTAGGCCTATGTTTGAAGGAACCCCTGCTTTCGAAACACCCGGGGATTCTGCATTTGTCAACCAGTGCGAAAAACTAAGCAACCGTGCTGCGGGATCGGTCGCTTTCGGAACAGAAGCCCCATATTTCTCGGATCTAGGGATTGAAACTGTAGTAATGGGACCCGGATCGATCGATCAAGCACACCAACCCAACGAATATCTGTCTATTAACCAAATCAATCCCGCGCTCGATCTGATCAAACAACTGATCAATCGTTATTGTATTTCAGACTCACAGGATGGCTGATTCTCAACCCGACATTTTGAGCCGAAACGAATTCGTAACGTGGTTTAGAGGCTCTTCTCCATACATTCACGCGCATCGCAAACGAACATTCGTTGTCTTATTTTCTGGCAAAGCCGTCCAAGATAATAATTTTTCAAATTACGTTCACGATTTCGCGCTATTGAATAGTCTCGGTGTTCGCCTGATTTTAGTCCATGGAATCAGACCACAAATTGAACAACGCCTCTCGGCATTGGGTGCATCATCGAACTATCACAATGGAATCCGAATTACCGATGGACAATCTTTGCAATGCGTCAAAGAAGCCGCCGGAATCGTTCGAGTTGAATTAGAAGCATTGCTGTCTATGGGCCTCTCAAATTCACCCATGGCTGGCGCGGAAATTAGGGTTGCGTCGGGTAACTTTATCACCGCAAAACCTTTTGGCGTCATCGACGGAATCGATATGGGTTTTGCCGGTGAAGTCCGCAAAATAGACATCGATGCGCTAAACCAATTGCTCGAACAAGATAAAGTTATAATCATTTCGCCCATCGGCTATTCACCAACCGGTGAAATTTTCAATCTGTGTGCGGACAACGTAGCGGCTAATGTGGCGACCGAACTTAAAGCGGATAAATTACTAATTCTATCCGAAAACCAACCACCGCTTACTGCGGACGGCGAATTAGTCCGTCAACTGACGACTGACGAAGCCCAAAACATGCTCACCACAGCCGAACATTTAAACCCAAATACGCAGCGCGACATAAGAACCTCTGTTGCCGCATGTAAATCTGGCGTTGCGCGCACCCATCTGATCCAACGAAAAATTGATGGCGCTATTCTGTTGGAACTTTTTACCCGCGACGGCGTAGGTACGCTTATCAGCTGTGCACCATTCGAAGAATTGCGACCCGGCACTTTAAGCGATATTCGTGGAATATTAGATTTGATTGTACCGTTGGAACAAAAAGGCGTTCTGGTTAAAAGATCTAGAGAATTGTTGGAAACTCAAATTAAATTCTTTAGCGTAATGGAACGTGATGGCTTGATATTGGGTTGTGCCGCCATTCGAACCTTTACAAATGAAACCTCGGGTGAATTAGCCTGTGTTGCCGTACATCCAACGTATCGGAACGAAGCGCGTGGTAGCCGACTATTAGATCATATCGAAACACAAGCTCGTGATCTCGGTTTAAAAAAATTGTTCGTACTCACTACGCAGACTACGCATTGGTTTCGAGAACATGGATTCGAAGCGACCACAACCGCCGAATTACCTGATGATCGACAAGCTTTGTACAATTTTCAAAGGAATTCCAAAGTTCTAGTCAAAACGTTATAATCGCTTGGCCTTAGCTTGTGGCCTTTTAAGTCCGTAATAAGACCGCCGCAATTTAGGTAAAGGTATAGAGGTTCATGATTAATTTGATGCGACGAATTCGGCCCAGCTTGCCACATTCGATTGGGCCATCCTTTTGCTGCTACCACAAACAATGAACGACTCATCAACAATCGAGTTTAGTGACGTTTCTAGACAGCGAACAAAAACGCCAGTAAAGCTTATTCAGTTTTCAGATTTACACCTCCTGGCTCATCCCAACGATACGTTAATCGGGATCAATACCGAAGAAAGTTTTCTATCAGTCGTCCATTCCGCGGTCGAACGCTGTTGGCCGCCCGATTTAGTCTTATTAACCGGGGATTTGGCCCAAGATCCAATTCCAAGCACGTACCAAAGACTAAAATCTCATTTGCAAACGCTATCCTCACCCTGTTACTGTCTGCCCGGGAATCACGATAAGCCACTGATGGTTGACACATTAAGCAGTAGAAATGTGTCCTGTCAAAATCATATTATGCGAGGAAATTGGCAGATCATCTGTCTGGACAGTACTATTCCGAACGCGGAGGGTGGACTGCTTTCGGAGAACACCTTAGACAGGTTAATCAACGATTTAGAGTCAAGCCCAGGAATATATACCTTAATAGCGCTACATCATCACCCAATCCCCATCGGGTGTGCCTGGTTAGACACGATGGTTTTGGAAAATGGTGAAAAACTAATCTCTATATTGCACAATTACCCTCAAGTCAAGGCAGTTCTTTGCGGACATATCCACCAAGAGATGGATTATATCCATCACGATATAAGATTACTTGGGACACCTTCGACGTGTTTCCAGTTCAAACCCAACACGCAAGAATTCGCACTAGATGATAAATCAGCTGGATTTAGGACTCTAAACCTTTTTTCTGATGGGTCTATCGAAACTTGGGTCGAACGACTGTTGAATTTGCCTGAGGGTTTAAATTTGGCGTCGCCTGGATATTAATTAATAACAAGTTTAATCAAACTATTACGACGCTAGTTCGTTCTAATAACGTTAAAATCTTTTGACTGAAGGTCGCTGGTTGAAATGGTTTATTGATATAGTCGTCAACTCCTGCGCTAACTGCTTTCTCAACATGCGATCTGGTTGCATTAGCGGTTAACATTAGAAACGGAATCGCTTCCAATTCAGGCGTTTTTTTCATTATTTCGACCAGCTCAAGACCGGTCATTTTCGGCATGTCCCAATCGCAGATTATTAGATCAAATTGAGTTTGTTGAACAAGGTCCAATGCGGCTTGACCGTCAGCTGCTTCATCCAGGTCATCGTAACCCATCTTCGATAAACAAGCTTTAATTACACTTCGCATCGAAGCCATGTCGTCTACCACGATAATCTTTTTTTGATTAGAATCCATATTACCTTGTATTTTAAAATACGATTTGGTCAAGCATTGATTCATTCCTGTTCCCGGCCTAAGTATAATCAATTGCAAACAAACCCCAAGCTAGCTCGGACTGATGGAGAACAAAATCGAATTAAGTAATCGAAACAGAATTGACAACCGACCAAGAATGAAATTGATGAACCTGACCTAAAAGACGAACCGAATTACTCTTAAACCCATCCAATACCCTAGCGTTTTGCTCGTCTATTTTTTCCCAATACCAACGGTCGGTTGCGAAGCGCGCACCCACTTGTATAGCGGAAAATGCCACCCTATCCCGTAGATTGATCTCGGGGTAATTCTCAAACGAAATTTGCATAATTTAGCCTTTAGTCTGGTTGTTAAATTGAATACCGATACACCGTTGCAATTTACGCTCGGTTCAGCGGTTTTAGTCTAAGTCGGCCAGTCTCAGGAATAGTTGTTTTCGATTGTCGCTTTTTGTGAACAGCGTCACATTTTTATACCAACTCATAACGCAATTCAGTCCCTAAGAACGACGGTCAGAAATTCTGGACAAGCGGTCATCGGTCGGAGATACTCCTATCCGATATAATGCACACCAAACAGATAATTCAACACCAGGAGGAAATAATGGGTTTTATGCAAGGCAAACGCGTGCTAATTGTTGGCTTAGCAAGCAATCGTTCAATCGCTTGGGGAATCGCCCAAGCTATGTATCGTGAAGGGGCAGAACTCGCGTTTACCTATCAGAACGATAAACTCCAAAACCGGGTTATCAAGATGGCTGCGCAATGCGGCTCCGACATCACAGCAGAATGCGACGTCGCCGTAGATGAGCATATAAATCGGGTATTCGCCCAACTTGCACAATCATGGGATGGCTTGGATGGCATCGTTCATTCAGTTGCATTCGCCCCCCGCGAAGCTTTGGAAGGAGAATATATTGATGCTGTTACCAGGGAAAATTTCGCGGCGGCACATGATATAAGCTCCTACAGTTTTGCCGCGCTGGCTAAAGCAGGGAAAAGCATGATGGCCGGCCGTAACGCAGCGCTGTTGACCTTGAGCTACTTAGGCGCTGAACGCGTCATTCCGAACTATAACGTTATGGGTGTCGCTAAAGCGAGTCTCGAAGCAAATGTCCGATACATGGCAAGCTCCCTGGGCCCAGAGGGTATAAGAGTTAATGCTGTCTCTGCGGGCCCAATTAGGACGTTGGCAGCATCCGGAATCAACAATTTCAGACAAATGTTGAGCAAAGCGGCTAATGCAGCGCCGCTGCGAAAAAACGTAACAATAGAGGAAGTCGGCAATGCCGCGGCATTTTTATGTTCAGATTTGGCGTCCGGTATTACCGGAGAAATAACCTATGTAGACGCAGGATACAATATCACGGGTTTTACGCATTCTTAATCTAGCCTGCTAACATACACTTAATCTAATTAAAATCCCGGGAAGCCGAATCACTGGGTTTTTCCGGGATTTACCCCCTATCCTGCTAATATCCCGTCTTCCCCTTCGGACCTGGCGATAATCACCGCGCCGCAAGAATCACTAAAAACATTGACCACGGTTCGGCACATATCCAATAGACGATCTACCGCTAAGATTAATCCGATTCCTTCCAAAGGAAGCCCAACCGCAGTCAATATCACGCTTATAGCAACCAGACTCGCTGCGGGAATTCCCGCCACTCCAATGGATGTTAACAATGCGGTAAGAACCACGGTAAATTGCTGTACAAAGCCAAACTCTATTCCATAGGCCTGGGCGATAAATAGTGCAGCAACGCACTCATACAAAGCCGTGCCATCCATGTTTATAGTCGCCCCCAACGGCACCACAAAACTTGATGTTCGGTTTGAAGCACCCACATTATTCTCCATGCAATCCAACGTAACAGGTAATGTTGCAGATGACGAACTGGTTGAGAACGCCGTAATAATAGCCGGCAACATGGCTTTGTAAAGCCGGGACGGCCGAACTTTAGCGAAAATTATCAACAACAGGGGCAAAACGATTAGAAAATGCGCCGCCAATGCCACGAGCACCGTAATAAAGAAATAGGCGAGTGGGGTAAATGCCGCTAATCCAGTTGACGATACCACCTTGGCAACTAACCCAAACACACCTATTGGAGCGAATTTCATGACCCATTCGGTCATTCTCATCATCACTTCGAATAACGCATTCCAAAAAACGGTCAAAAGCGCACGCTGTTCGGTTTCAATTTTGGTAATGAAAAAACCAAATAACAATCCAAAGAAAATCAATCCCAACATCTGTCCACTAGCCGCCGCCGCAATTATATTGGGTGGCACCATACGCAAAAATAATGCGGCAAAATTTCCGCTATCGTGACTTTCTAACCGTTCCGTTAGTATCTGGCTATCGGCGGTAAAGCCGACAATATCCTTTACTGATTGGCCATTTACCGTTCCGGGCGAAACCATGTTGACGAAAAACAAACCTATCAAGATCGACAATAAACTGGTCGCAAGATAATAAGCAACAGTCTTGGAACCGATTCGACCCAATGAACCGTGGCCACCAATATTAGCGATCCCACAAATGATTGAAGAAACTATCAGAGGTACGATCAGCATCTTTAACGCATTTAGAAAAAGCCTGCCGACGAAATCGTAGAATTGGTAGGTTAGAGAGTCAGCATCGGCGCCGTGCGAGAAAATTCCGGCGACTACAGCCAACATCAACGCAATCAGAATCTGCCAGTGCAGCTTCATTTATACCTTTCGCGTTTGAGAATACATGGTTGGGATGTGCGTAGCTTATCGTATAAATCTAGTTGTAGAATCTAAGAAATAACAAGTTAATTTAAGATTAAGCAAATACCGTCTTCTTAACAAAATGCGTGAAACAAAGTGAACATCATATAGCCTAGTTGCACTCTATTCTTCACTTTCTTGAATTATAATTTCCGTGTTATCCCGCAATTGGGTCAGTAATGCACTAAATTCGGCATTCCCATACTGGCTCGCTAACCATGACGCAGCCAGTTCTCTCTCTTTTTGATAATCCTCTCCTGTACTGGGATCAGAATCGGTTACCGCCAATAATCGCCCGACAATCTGTTGTCCATCATCCATGGTTACCAGCAACGGAACCGTTTCACCAGGCAGCGGTTTTTTTGCTTTGAAAAGGGCGTCCTTAAACTGTACAGGAACTTCACTATCACCCCGAGTAATAGATTTTGGACCTTGCGATTCGATCCCATAGGTTGATGCAAGTCCAGCTAAATCCTGACCTTCTTTCACTTTCTCTAACAATGAGTTTGCCAGCGTTCTAGCCTTTTCTTTGCTGATTTCTATTTGCAGAATTTCGATAATGTCTTGTTTAACATCAGCTAGAGGCTTATTGGTTGCAGGTATTCGTTGATTGACCCGAAGTACAACAATTTTGTCTGGGGAAACTTCAACCGGCTCACTGTTTTTTCCACCGAGCACATCGTCGGCGAATGCCGCAGACCTAATTGCCTGACCGGCTGCAATGCCTTCCCCCTGATCTCGCGAAAACAAGTCTGATTGCTTGATCGTTAACGTGGTAGTTTCAGCTGCTGGCTCTAAGCTTTCCGGATTTTCGTAGCTAACTTGAGCAAGCCGTTCGCCCGTCTCATAAAACCCGTTTTCAGCCGTTTGACGCCGGTAGGCTTTTTCCACCTCATCTCTAACCGCCTCGAACGGTTTAATTTCACCGGCTTCTAGTTCCGTTAACTTAACCAAATGATATCCAAAGGGCGTTTTAACTGGTTCAGAAACCGCGCCCAAACTTAGGTCAAGGGCTGCCTTTTCAAAGGCAGCATCCATATCTGAAAGGTTGATTACACCTAAATCCCCCCCTTGCTTACCCGATATCGAATCGTCGGACATTTCTTGCGCGACCAACGCGAAATCTTCACCATTATCGATTCTGGTTTTAGCTTGATTAATCTTGCTTAAAGCTGCGGCTTCGGATTCAGCGGTCACATCGTTCCCAGCCGCCACAAGAATGTGACTCAGCCTCCGCCTGGCCGTCTTGGTGTAAAGGTCCTTCTGGCCCTCATAAGACGACAACAGCTGTTCCTCGGTGACCTCAATCGTTTTCGCGATATCGTCGACACTCAACTCTATAAAATCTATCGCAACTTGTTCGGGATTTTGAAACAGTTCAATATGTTCGGTGTAGTATTTATCAATCAGTTCGTCAGCAATCGAATCACTTATCGTTTCAACGGGAACTATCATATATTCGGCGCTACGTTCTTGGTCTCTAAGGCGCAGAAAACCGTCAACTTCCGACGGCGTTACAAAACTAGTGCGGGTCACGCCATCGCTAAACTGGCCAATCTCTAAGCTTCTTCGCAATTGGACAACCAAACCAGACTCACTTATCTGTTGCGCTTTGAGCACGTTACTGAATTTTACTTTGTCGAATTTACCATCAGTTTGGAAATAGGGGACTTCCTGAATAGCTGAACGAATCTGGGAATCGCTAATGGTATAACCTTGTTCGTCAACTGCTTGGGATAAGACTTCTTCGTCCACAAGGTTCTTGATAGCGAGGTTCTTCAGCATCGTCTCATCGACTTGCCCCATACCGCCAATTCTTGCCGCCAGTTGCTGATAGGCACGGACGACATCACGTTGAAAAATTTCCTTTTCCCCGACGACGACGACCGGTTGTTCCTGGCCGCTGCCGAAATAATTCTGGATACCCCAAAATGCAAAAGGGATGCAAATCATGAGTAAAATGACCCACGCAAATACACCTTGTGCGCGATTTCTTATAGACTGTAACATACAGTAAAGACCTTAGGTACGATATTAATCCCTAGCGAAAAACTAGCAGGACTAAGCCAATACGGACACAAAAAAACCCCGAACCAGAAAGCTCGGGGTTTATCATTTCTATGGCGGAGTGGACGGGACTCGAACCCGCGACCCCCGGCGTGACAGGCCGGTATTCTAACCAACTGAACTACCACTCCACAAACTGGTGGGTGCTGAGGGGATCGAACCCCCGACCCTCGCCTTGTAAGGGCGATGCTCTCCCAGCTGAGCTAAGCACCCAGTCATTAAGCCGATCAGTTTACAGCATCTTTCAGTGACTTTCCAGCCTTGAATCCAGGTACTTTAGCCGCTTTAATCGTAATCGTTTTCCCCGTCTGAGGATTCCGACCTTGCCGTGCCGCTCTCTCTTTTACAGAAAATGTTCCAAAACCAATCAAAGAAACACTATCACCGCTTTTTAGCGCATCAGTTATTGCATCAATGAACCCATCCAGCGCCCGCCCTGCGTCAGCTTTTGTCAAACCTGCGGACTCCGCTATTGCATCAGTCAATTCCGCTTTGTTCATTCACTTCCCCCTCTATTATGGTTTGGTTTGCCTAAAATTCGAAAATGGTCCTGAATCGACATCGGCCTCCGTCCATATGGAGCCTCCCGCGAATTCAGTTCGAATTTATATCAGTTGATAGAAACAGGTGTCAAGCTCAACGTTAGATTCCGCGCAAGAATATGAACTACGATTTATCCCAAGCTACTGAAATAACTTCAAACACGCCCGCTCAACCAACACTGCAAAATAATCGCTCAATTTATGAATAACGGCCATTCGCTCTATTAATATCTTGTTTATCGTCTATAACCATTAAATGAATAAACATATTAACTTAGTGCGCGGTGAGTGTCCGTCTTTTAGATGCCTTTTTCTCAGTCTTTTTATCCTGCTCCACTTCCGGCGACCCAGCGGTTTTTAACGGTACAGGCATAAATTGCAACGCTAACTCCAAAACCTCATCTATCCAACGTACCGGCTTAATATTCAAATTTTGCTTGATATTCTTCGGTATTTCGGCCAAGTCCTTTTCGTTTTCTTCTGGGATCAATACCGTCGCTATACCCCCTCGGTGCGCCGCCAGAAGTTTTTCTTTTAACCCACCGATCGGGAGCACTTCGCCACGCAACGTAATTTCACCAGTCATCGCAACATCCGATTTCACCGGAATTTTGGTCAATGCAGACACTAAAGCAGTACACATGCCAATTCCGGCACTCGGTCCGTCCTTGGGCGTCGCCCCTTCCGGAACGTGAATATGCATATCATGCCTAGCATACATTTCTGGATCGATACCCAGGTATTCTGATCTACTTCGCATCACGGTATCAGCAGCCTGAATGGATTCTTGCATGACCTCCCCCAGCTTCCCGGTTCTAAGCACTTTACCCTTGCCCGGCACTATCGCTGCTTCAATCGTTAACAATTCACCGCCGACTTCCGTCCAAGCCAAACCAGTCACTTGTCCAACTCTATCGCTCTCTTCTGCTTCTCCATAACGGAATCGGCGGACACCGAGGTACTTCTCGAGATTTCGTACCGTCACGCTGAGCTTTTTCGAATTTGATTTGAGCAGAAGGTCTTTTACAATTTTCCTACAGATTTTTGAAATTTCTCTTTCCAAATTTCTAACGCCAGCTTCCCGCGTATAATACCTAATGATATCGCGGATCGCAGAATCCGTAATATGAAGCTCTCCGGCCTTCAAACCATTATTCTTAATTTGCTTGGGAATCAGATATCGCACCGCAATGTTGAGTTTCTCATCTTCGGTATAGCCCGCCAACCGAATGACTTCCATCCGATCCAACAATGCTGCGGGAACATTGAGCGTATTTGCTGTAGCAACAAACATGATATCCGATAAATCAAAATCCACTTCTAAATAATGATCATTGAATGTATGGTTTTGCTCCGGGTCCAGCACTTCCAGAAGCGCAGATGCTGGATCTCCCCGAAAATCCATTGCCATTTTATCGATTTCGTCCAACAAAAACATTGGATTGCGGGTACCCACCTTAGACAAATTCTGCAAAATTTTACCCGGCAACGATCCGATATAAGTACGCCGATGCCCACGTATCTCGGCCTCATCGCGAATTCCTCCCAACGCCATCCGTACAAAACGTCGATTGGTTGCACGCGCAATAGACTGACCTAAGGAAGTTTTCCCAACTCCAGGCGGACCAACCAGACACAAAATTGGACCTTTTAATTTTCGCACACGCTGCTGAACAGCGAGGTATTCCAAAATACGCTCCTTAACCTTCTCTAACCCGTAGTGATCGGTTTCAAGAACTTCTTCGGCTTTTTTTAGATCATGCCGCACTTTGCTCCGCTTCTTCCAGGGTACACTGACCATCCAGTCGATATAATTTCGTACGACGGTTGCTTCAGCAGACATCGGTGACATCAATTTCAGCTTATTCAATTCAGCATCAGCCTTAGTTCGAGCCTCTTTTGACATTCCAGCGCTAGCGATCTTTTTGGCTAACTCATCTAACTCGTTGGGCGCATCCTCCATTTCGCCCAATTCTTTCTGAATCGCCTTCATTTGTTCGTTTAGATAATATTCCCTTTGGTTTTTCTCCATCTGTTGCTTGACTCGACCTCGGATACGCTTCTCCATTTCCAGAATATCGACCTCGCCTTCCATCAGCGTCATAAGGCTTTCCAACCTTCCAGCAATGTCGCTCATCTCCAGAATAGACTGCTTGTCTTCGATTTTGAGCGTCATGTGCGCAGCTATAGTATCGGCCAGGCGACTTGAATCATCTATTCCGGCTAATGAATTTAGTACTTCCGGCGGGATTTTTTTGTTTAGTTTGACGTATTGGTCAAACATCGTAATAGCAGTACGTACCAGAACCTCAACTTCTTGTTCAGAAAGCTTTAATTCGTCCACCAATGGAGAGACCCCGGCGGAGTAATATCCTTCGGACATCTGAAATTGTTGAACTTCACTACGTTCCGCACCTTCAACCAAGACCTTTACAGTGCCATCAGGCAACTTTAATAACTGTAGAATATTGGAAAGCGTTCCAATCTGGTACATATCCTGAAAACCAGGATCATCGACTTCCGCGTCTTTCTGCGCAACCAATAAAACTTGTTTATTATCGCGCATGGCTACATCCAGGGCCTCGATAGATTTATCTCGCCCTACAAACAACGGGATCACCATATGCGGATAAACAACGACATCGCGAAGGGGCAACACAGGTACAGTTTGCACCGACCCTAAGGCTGTGTTTTGCTGGTTTGCTTCCATAATTTGGATCCTTTACGGGTTACTTTAAATATCTAGAGTTTGAGTTAAAGATATGGGCATCGATGCTGAGAATACAAGGCATTTGCCAATTCGATGGCTATAGAATTAGCGGCCTAGTCGACACTAATAAGCCATTTGGTACTCAATCAACTAACGCACCAATAACTCAAAACCGTTTGAACCACCTGTGAAATGAGCCCTTTTCACGACCAGATTCTTCGAAACAACGAAACCAGAGCTAAACACACCCCAGAATCAAAATTTAAGTGCTGAAAAGCACAAGAATTATGTCGATTGAAACCTTTTATCTGGTCAACAAAATAAGGATTGTCCTACTTACCCAAATACCTATTCGGCAGAGGCAAGCTGCTTATCGTTGCTTTCGTATATGAGGTAGGGGGCTGATTCCCCATCGACAACACCCTCATCAACCACGACTTTAACAATATTTTCGTTAGACGGGAGCTCGTACATTGAATCAAGTAGAATATGTTCGAGAATCGTTCTCAAACCACGCGCCCCAGTTTTGCGCGCCATTGCTCTACGCGCAATAGCCCGTAATGCGTCTTCCCGAAGTTCCAAATCACAATCTTCCATTTCAAACAACCGTCCGTATTGTTTGGTCAAAGCATTTTTGGGTTCGGTTAAAATCCTGACTAACGCATCTTCATCAAGTTCTTCCAATGTTGCGATTACAGGAAGTCTACCAACAAATTCCGGGATCAAGCCGTATTTGATCAGATCCTCGGCCTCTACGTCGGATAAAATTTCACCGACATTTTTTAGCTCGTCTTTGGATTTAACTTGCGCAGCAAACCCGATTCCACTCTTTTCCGAACGATCGCGAATGACCTTGTCTAGCCCAGCAAAGGCCCCACCTACGATAAATAATATATTTCCCGTATTGACCTGTAAAAACTCCTGCTGGGGATGCTTGCGGCCTCCCTGCGGAGGTACTGAAGCAATGGTTCCCTCAATTAGTTTCAACAATGCTTGCTGAACCCCTTCTCCCGACACGTCGCGTGTGATTGACGGGTTATCGGATTTGCGTGAGATTTTATCTATCTCATCGATATACACGATCCCGGATTCGGCTTTTTCAACATCGTAATCGCATTTTTGCAAAATTTTCTGAATTATGTTTTCCACATCTTCGCCAACATAGCCGGCTTCCGTCAAAGTCGTCGCATCGGCTATGGTAAACGGTACATCTAACAATCGAGCCAGTGTTTCGGCCAAGAGGGTTTTACCGGACCCAGTTGGACCGATCAGCAAAATATTACTTTTTGCGAGCTCAACATCATCCCGCTTCGAATGAACCCTTAAACGTTTGTAGTGATTATATACCGCAACGGCAAGAACCTTTTTCGCATCGTCCTGCCCGATAACATATTCGTCTAAAACGTTCTTGATATCTTTAGGTTTGGGTAACTCGTCTTGACCCGATGTTGCGTTTTCCTGTAATTCTTCCCGAATAATATCATTGCAAAGTTCGACACATTCATCACAAACAAAAACCGAAGGTCCTGCGATGAGCTTCCTTACTTCGTGCTGGCTTTTGCCACAAAACGAACAGTACAAAAGTTTACCATCACCATCTTTGCCTGTTTTTTCATCGCTCATACGTTACCTCTCGGAAAATTCTGTCGACTAAGCACCTTGCAATTTTTTGCTGCGTTTTGCAAGAATACTAGTCGCTTTGCCACAAACCTGTTTTTAGCATATACCTTAATACGCAAATAGCCACCCATTCATCTGCCGTATTCGGCGTACGTGAATCACGCACATCGTAAATATTCGGCCATATTCACATAAGTTTACCAGGAATCCAAGCACCCCAATGGCTATTTGTCTTCCTGCAATTCTCTCTCTTCCAGCACTGCATCGATTAAGCCGTATTCCTGGGCGTCAATTCCGCTCATGAAATTATCTCTGTCAGTGTCCTTTTCGATCATCTCAATAGGTTGTCCGGTATGTTTCGACAATATTTTATTCAAGCGATCCCTAATCATTAGGATTTCCTTAGCGTGAATATCGATATCACTGGCTTGACCTTGGAATCCACCCAGAGGTTGGTGAATCATCATACGAGAGTGTGGCAAACAATAGCGTTTACCGGCAGCGCCTCCCGTCAGTAATAACGCACCCATACTTGCGGCTTGGCCTAAACACATTGTACTGACATCCGGCTTTATAAACTGCATGGTATCGTATATCGCTAGACCGGCCGTAACCGCACCGCCCGGAGAATTGATATACAAATGGATGTCTTTATCGGGGTTTTCTGACTCTAAAAACAATAATTGAGCGACGACCAGATTAGCCATATAGTCTTCAACTTGGCCAACCAGAAATATTACACGCTCCTTGAGCAGCCTAGAATATATATCGAAGGAACGCTCGCCCCGAGCAGTTTGCTCTATTACTATCGGCACCAATCCGGTTGCTTGAGTTTCGTAATCCATTTGAAAATTATTTTTTTGCATCTAGTTTACCTACTAAAATGTTACCCGGGATTCGTAATACTTTGAAAATCTGTGACTTCTTCAGTGATAGTTGCATCTGCCAAGATAGTATCAACTACCTGATCTTCCAGCACCATATGCTCAACACTCTTAAGCTGCTCTTCATTCGAATAATACCAGTCGACAACATCCTCGGGAGATTGATAAGACTGGGCCATATCATTGATTGCCGAGCGCACCTTGTCGGGGTCCGCAGTCAGACTCTGTGTCTTAATAATTTCCGCAAGCAACAAGCCTAACGACACACGGCGGCGCGCTTCATCCTCAAAATCCGCCGATTGATCAGAATCTCCGGCCTTCACGGAACTACGGTCACTTTCACTAGCCGCCTGCCGTATCCGGTCAATTTCTTGATCCAGCATTACCTTGGGCAAGCTAAGGCTATTGTTTCTTATTAACTCATCCATAACCGACTGTTTGATTTGCGCCCGGACAATATTTCCGACTTCCTGCTCCATATTGCCTTTCAGCATCTCCCGCAATTCATCAACTTCACCACTTTCAACGCCAAAAGACTTGACAAATTCCTCGTCAATTTCAGCTTGAGAGGACTCTTCAATCCGGACAATTTCAACATTAAACACTGCATTCTTACCGGCCAGCTCGTCTTTGTTATAGTCTTCCGGAAAATCCAAAGAAAAGGTTTTCTTGTTACCGACCTCCATATTCAACAACTCATCCTCGAATCCGGGAATCATCCTTTTAGACCCCAATTCAACCTTAAAATCTTCGACAGTCCCGTTGGTAAAATCTTCACCATCAACTGTACCACTGAAGAGTATAGTTAACTGATCACCTTCTTGCGCAGCACGATCCATAGATTCCCAGTTTTTCCTTTGCTCACGCAATTTCGTTATCATCTTATCAAGATCGTCATCGGTAATATCGCATTGTGGCCGCGTTATTGTGATATCCGAAAACGGGCATAGCTCAACATGTGGATAAACCTCAAACATAGCCTCAAACTCCAGACCGTCATCCAAATCCTTTTTTTCTATATGCGGCGCACCCGCTGGCTGCAATTTTCTGTCTAACAACGCATCGTACAATGACGATTGAATCAGCTCCGCGACGACTTCTTGCCTCACCGGCCCGCCAAACCTTTTTTTAATTACATTGCCGGGGATTTTACCTGGCCTAAACCCATCCAACCGCGCCTTCTGGGCCAGCGATTGCAAGCGTTTTGTGACTTCCGACTGAATCTTTTCCTCGGGAACTTGAACTGTCATTTTCCTCATAAGTTCGGATGTCTCTTCGACAGAAACTTGCATGGACTTACCTCAAAATTTGGATCGCTTGATTTAAAGAAAGGATTAAAAGCAGACACCCTTAAAGGTGTCTCGGTTACCCACGAACGGCTTGGTGGGCTAAGCCCGTAAGGGATAAGACGATTAGCACCTAATGGTGCGAACGGAGAGACTCGAACTCTCACGGGTTACCCCACTGGAACCTAAATCCAGCGCGTCTACCAATTCCGCCACATTCGCATATTAGCCGACACAAATTATACTCGATTTAGTTATAATTTGTGTATCACCATTTTCACTTGCCTCATACTCGCATTACGTATTTCCGTACTATTAAACCAAATTGAATAGATGATTTTTCCACGAATTACTGATAACGCAATGACCCACGGCTGCAATTCGAGTTGATATACAAAGCCCCACTTATCGATCCCAGCCGTGCACAACTTAAGTATTTTTTAGCACTCAATTTTTGTTGATTCCCATCCCACTATACATATTCTCGGCAAGATATCATCCCACCCATGAAAAGCAACTCTCCACTTTTATTATTTTTCTGGCCACTCGGCTATTTGCTAACAGCCATTTGTATCGCTGCGTTGATTGCAATTCCAGTTTCACAGATGATCGACGTCAACTTTGGTCTCGCCAGAATTATAAATAGAATTTCGCTAGGTCTGCTTGTGATCGGAATAATACCGATGAAAAAATGGCTTGGCCTAAGTCTGGCAGAAATGGGTTATTCAACACACGTCAGAGACTTCTTTCGGCAAATCATTCAGGGGTTTATCATTGGAATAATCATACTTAGTATTGCCATCGTTACCTTGATCTATCTCAAAGTCAGAACCGTGCTTCCGGCATTGATTAATCTGCCGGGCAAACTATCCCATGAATTGATCGCATCACTGCGTACCGGTCTCATTGTCGGCTTTTTGGAAGAAAGCCTTTTTCGCGGTTTGTTGTTTGGCGCCCTGCTCAAATACGGGTCGACGGTATCAGCCATCACGATCACCGCGCTTTTCTACGCCGCACTGCATTTTATCCATGGCAGAAATCTGGTAGCACCCAGCAATATCGATTGGGCAAGTGGATTGGCGATGGTACCGGATGCACTGCTCGATCTATTTAACGCGACCCACTTTGATTCGTTTCTCGCCCTGTTTTTCGTTAGCGTTTTTTTGAGTTGCGTGCGGCTTCACAGGCCGATGGGATTAGGTTTGTGCATTGGCCTACATACCAGTTGGGTCTTTTTGCTTAGACTAACCAAATCTTTCACCGAGCTAGCGCCCGATCCAGACTGGGGGTTTTTGGTCGGAAATTACGACGGTATTATTGGGTATCTAACCGGAACCTGGCTGTTGATACTGTCTAGTGTTTTCTTTATTTTTATTTATCGGAATAAAAACAAAACTCATTCAACGGTTGATCAATGAATATTTTCTTTGCTCAAGAAGGCGTTATCAAGTATGAATTGGAATTTCGCTCCGGTTCGCCAATTCCGGCGGAATATTTAAGAACAATCAATGCGTGGCGAACCATTTTGTACCGATTGGAACTAATCGGCCAAAGGTCAGATCGCTACGATGGCTTGGGCTATGGCAATATTAGTCAAAAACTAGAAACGCTGAGACAATCAAAAATGGAAAACCAGTTTATCATCAGCGGGACTCAAACCGGCAATTTAGAATTTCTGCAATCCGAACAATACTGCACAGTCACGCAGGCAAATCCGGCCGAAAATCAGATTGTGGCGGAAGGCTTGATAAAACCCTCTTCCGAGGCCTTAACCCACGCATCCATCTATCAAAATGACATTCATACTGAATCCGTCATGCATGTCCACTGCCCTGAAATTTGGCATAAAACTCGTGCATTGAATATTCAATCGACTAATGAAACGATCGGATATGGAACCCCAGAAATGGCAGCCGCGGTCAAACGATTGGTTCAGGTTAATCAAACAAGGCCATCATGTATTTTCTCAATGTTGGGGCACCAGGACGGAATTGTCGCGTACGGACGCACTCCACAATTGGCTGGCAATATTCTACTTGAAACTTTGGTCACAGCGCTTGCTTAAAACCGGAATGTAGCCAATTAGAAAATGACCGTAGCAGAATCTGCATGTTTAAAAGCGCTAGCGATAACTTTCTGCCGTCTGACGCTCTTTATCTTTCCTGTCAGAGTAGACATACATATGGCCGAGCGGTCTAACAAATGTATACCTTCCTGGATCCAGCACCATTTTATCGCCGGCTTCTTCAACGTTACCGCCCAAGGCCGTAACCGGCAATGACACAAACCAAAAGACAGAACCCACCATGGTCAATGTAAAAGTCAAAGGCCTGACGATGAAAAAATCCAGGCCCATGGCGACGATGCTTGGTCTGGTATCACCAGCAGGATAATAATTGACATCGACAGCTTGAGCGGGTGGTGACACACTGAATAGGCTAAAGCTCAAAACAAAAACCAATAATCCAGCCCAAGCCCTTCTACGAACGATTCCCATTTATGTTTCCTCGGTATTTGATCGGGTATATTATGGAGTATAGAACTTCACTAAGCGCATGCAAAGCAATAATCGCATAGTTTGGGGCTATAGACTAATCTCAATGTTGCAAGATTAGCATAGTAAATTCAAACTACTGGAACACTAAAATCTATGCAAAACGTTGTTCCAGGTTGAAAAAAGAAACCAGTGAAAGATGAACCGCGTCACTCTTACAGGTTGTTCCGATTTTAATCATCTTTCACTGATTGAAAGCTGCTAACACCTAAGACTCTACCGATCACCAACCAGCACAGAAATTCATTTACGTACAAGCCTACAGCAGGGTCCGTGCCAATTTATTTACTAACGCTTTTACAACAAGTTACACACGCCTATAAATTCACGGCGCTCCAACTGTAAAATTTTCTTACATCACTATAGATGGAAAATTTTATGCGCCTAATGGACCATAGTTCGGAAACTAAGGTGCGTACCCCCGCCGCATAGTGTTCTCTGTCATCACCCGACTCGTGCAAAATTGTTCTAAATACGTCTTACCGCCTGCTTTACTTCCGGATCCACTCATTTTCACGCCGCCAAATGGTTGTCGAAAGACAAGAGCCCCGGTGATAGATCGATTAATGTATAAATTACCCACTTCGAACTCACGCTCAACCCGTTGAATATTTTTCGGGCTACGCGAATAAACCCCTCCGGTTAAACCGTACGCTGAATCATTGGCAATTTTTAGCGCTGAGCTAAGATCTTTGACATTGAATACAGACAACACCGGCCCGAATATTTCGTGTTGGCCCAGCACCGACTTTCGCGGAACGTCGCTAAATATTGTCGGTTTGACAAAATACCCGCTATCGGCCCCAGCTGAATCAATTTCGCAAACCAATTTAGCGATGGTTTTACCTTGGGATATCACACGTAGAATTCGATCACGCGCCGCCGCCGTGATCACCGGTCCAAAATTAACTCTAGGATCATCGGGAGAACCAAATTGGAGGCTAGCAGCCGCATCTTTCAAGCGCGACAACAAAGATACATAGTGATCTCCTATAACAATCAATCTGGAACAAGCACTACATTTCTGTCCTTGATAGCCGAAAGCCGAATGTATAGTGCCGCTAACGACATCATCTAAATCCGCATCACTATCTACTATAATCGCATTCTTACCCCCCATTTCAGCAACGACACGTTTGACGTGGTTTTGTCCTGGGACCTTGCAAGCAGCTAACCGCATCATACGGTTTCCAACCTCCTCCGAACCCGTGAATGCGATGAAATGGACTCCGGGATGCTTAACCAGATATTCGCCCACGCAAGGACCAGAACCAGGCAAAAATTGCACAACACCATCCGGCAATCCTGAATCTGCTAATAATTTAACGAATTGATAAGCTATAACCGGAGTTTGCGAAGATGGTTTAAGAATAACGGCGTTGCCCATCACTATCGCCGCCGACGTCATGCCAGCCAGTATAGCCAGTGGAAAATTCCACGGAGGCACAATTAGCCCGACCCCCAACGCAACCCGAGCAAGACGGTTGGATTCTCCCGGCACATCAACTTGCTCAATGACGTCCAAACTCTGCGCCATCATTGCATAATACTCTAGAAAATCGATTGCTTCGGCCACATTAGCATCCGCTTCCCGCCAGCATTTGCCAGCCTCGAATATTTCCCAAGCAGCAAACTCGTCCCGTCGTTTTCTCAACGCCGCCGCCGCTTTCAATAAAATCGCAGTACGTTGTTTAACACTAGTATTTGACCAATCCTTTAGCATTCTTTTCGCCCCCGCATAAGCCAATTCAGCATGTTTGAGATCGGCTTTAGCGACCCGTCCAACCGACTCTTCCGGGTGGGCAGGATTCACTGAGTTTATATAACATTTCGAATCTATCGCCTTGCCATCAATAACGATAGGATATTCGCGACCAAGTTGATTCCTTACACGGTCAACAGTTTGCGCGAAACAAATTCGCTCATTGGGATCAATAAATTGGCGAAGTGGTTCGTTTATAAATTCCTGCGGATTCGTCGCGTCAGCTATCGGTGTGTCATCATTGAATGCTGAATCGACGTCAAGACCGGTCTGTTTGTTAGGTGCTTCCAGTACTGTAGAATTGCGACTAGTAACGCTTCCACGCAGAAACAGTGATTCATTGGACGAATTTTCCAATAATCGTCTGACCAGATATGCCATTCCGGGGACGGTATCGCCAAATGGAACATAAACACGTATACAAAACCCCATTGCAGCTAATCTGCTCTTGAGTTCGTCCGCCATGCCGTACAACATCTGAAATTCAAACTGATTCGGTACTAGTTTTTTCTCCTCAGCTAAGCTAAGTGCTAATGCTAAACTGCGCAAATTGTGTGTAGCAACCGCAATCTTAATTGCTGGGTAGTTAGAGAACAGCAGATCCATACACTTTTCGTAGCAAATATCCGTTTGCCATTTTTGCCGCCAGACCGGAACTGGCCAATCGTGTTGAGAAGCGACGACGTTTTCATAATCCCAGTACGCACCCCGCACCAATCGAATTGTAACCGGACATCCTCGCTTGTCGGCCCACGCTATCAATTCTCGAATATCTTGTTCAGAATCAATTAAATAAGCTTGAATCGCTAAACCAACATAACTCCAATCCTTTAGTCCTGGCTCCATTAACAACGATTTGAAACACGCCAAAACAATACTTTTGTACTCGTATTGTTCCATATCGACACAAACGAATGCATTATGCTTGCGCGCACTAACCAATATGGGTCTCAAACGTGAAGCTATAGTCTCAACGCTAGCACAGAAATTGACCGGATCTATTTGGGAATAAAGCGATGTTAATTTTACCGATATATATAGACGCGGCCCCTCTATGCCATCAGGCATATCCAATAAATTTAATGGCGTCCAATCCTTAATTCGCATCGATAGTAGATCTATCAATTGCAGATAAGACGCTTGGTATCGGTCCGACTCGGATTCGCTGACAATCGCCTCTCCAAGCAGGTCCAGACTATACCCTATCGAGTTTTTTCGAAGTTTATCGACCGTATGGAAAGCTGCATCAATATCCGCTCCGCCCATAAACTGAGTCGAAAGCAAAGTCGAAAATTGTCTCACTAATTTTGCAGCGATTTTTTCCGATGCACGGCTAAACCGCAAAGCCAAAACCAACATTCGAGGAAGATCAGGTTGAATTGGATCAAAATATTCGTGCAGATGCCGCATTACATCTGCATCGCTGCGCAATGTTGGTAGCACATCGACAAAGCGTAGGGTCTGTATGCGCAAGGATTTGCTCTCGGATAATCGGTTCATCAACCAACGCGACATCAATCCCTGCCGATAACGAGGGTTCCGGTCGATTCTAGACATTAGGTCGCGACCTATTTCTAGAATGCGCCGCTCTCGATAGGATTGGCAGTGCTGTACCATAACCTCTCTCCCGTTGGAGTTTGCGTATTAGACGGGACTCCCTCTTACATACCCTTTTACTGAGACTCAAATTCCAACAAACAATTTCCTTAATCTATCACACGCCTGAACTAAGCGTTCTTAGCATAACTACACCGAACCAAACTGTAGTTCCGCCAATCTTGCGTACAAACCTCCCTGTTTTATCAATGCTCCATGCGTGCCGGTAGCCACTACATTGCCATGATCCATTACAATGATACGATCCACCTTCAACACTGTGGACAATCGGTGGGCAATGACTACGGTTGTACGATCCGCCATCAAATGTTCTAGCGCATCTTGCACCATGCGTTCATTTTCAGCGTCTAGTGAACTGGTCGCTTCGTCCAAAAGCAACACGGGAGCATTTTTCAATATGGCCCGCGCAATGGCTATACGTTGGCGTTGCCCGCCTGACAGTCGAACTCCACGTTCCCCAAGGAAACAATCATAAGCATTGGGTTGTCTTTCAATAAAACTATCCGCGATGGCAGCCTCGGCAGCCTCCTTCACTTCTTCATCTGTAGCGCTTGGTCGACCATAACGAATATTTTCAAGCGCGCTGGCGGCAAAAATAACAGTATCTTGCGGCACAATTGCAATAGCCGACCTTACCGCTTGCGGGTCCGCTTGTGCGATATCATTCCCACCTAAACGTATAATGCCCGACTGGGGATGATAGAAACGTAATAACAACTGGAAAACGGTACTTTTTCCGGCACCTGACGCACCAACCAACGCGACAGTTTCACCCGCCGCAATTGACATCGAAAAATTCTTTAACGCATTCGATTGGGGGCGTGACGGATAGTGGAATGACACGTTTGAGAAATCGATACCATGTCGATCGTTTTTCGATAATGGTTTGGGATCACTGGACGCAAGAATCGTTGGCATTGCATGCAACAACTCCATTAATCGTTCTAACGCACCTGCGGCGCGCTGTACATCTCCCCAAACCTCACTCAACCCGGCAGCACTGGTAGCGACGATAAACGCGTACAATAAAAACTGGCTCAATTCACCACCGCTCAATTCACCGGAAATGACCTGCTGCGTTCCCACCCACATAACCACCATAATACTGCTTAATACTACGGTGATTGCAAACGCCGATAATAGTGCTCGAGCTCGAATTCGAGCACTGGCGACTGAGAAAGAAGCTTCTACAGCGTCACTAAATCGTTGAATTTGTCTGCGCTCCAACGTAAATGCCTGGACCATTTGTATAGCGTTGAGTACTTCACCGGCAATCGCGGAAGATTCGGCAACCTGGTCTTGCGTCGCACGTGATAAGCGCCTGACTCTTCGGCCGAATACCAACAATGGAATAATTACCGTAGGAACCAAAACCAGAACCCATCCAGTCAAGCTCATGCTGGTCAAAACCAACATGATAAGACTTCCAATCAACATTACACTGCTGCGAAGCGCAATCGAGACACCCGAACCAACGACCGACTGAATCAGGGTCGTATCGGTGGTCAGTCGCGAAAGTACTTCCCCGGTCCGAGTGACCTCAAAAAAATGCGGGTCCATCCACATCATACGAGCGTATACTTTGCGCCTGAGATCGGCGACTATCCGCTCGCCCAACCACATGACTAGATAAAAACGAGTCGCAGAGAATATCGCCATCACTAAAACCAAAGCTAACAGCACCGCAAAGTAAGTTGGAATGGTTTCAGGTTTTTCAACGAAAAAACCGGAATCAACCAATTTACGCACAGCCAACGGCATTGCAAGAGCAGCTCCCGCCGCGATCAACAATACGACCAATGCGCACCCAATACGAACCCGATAAGGCTGTAAAAATGGCAACAATTTTCGCAGGGTGGAGAGCTGGAGTTTTGCGTTAACGCTTTCACCGAGCCGTTGCGTATCCATATCCATAATCGATACTATACAGGCAAATTATGGATTCGAAACAATAGACAATCTTTGGATAGATAAACGAACCTGAATGGACCGGGCATAGTGAATCCACTAAATTCTCACTCTTGTGAGTAGTTTCCGATTAACATGGGTCTAACTCGTGCAACAGAATAAAACCATCTTGCAGTAACTTTTGGTTATAACTTTTCAAGATCGATCGTTCTCAATTAAGGGAGATGGAAATGAATCCAAATCAAACAATTATTCGGCCGAAAAAACTCCTGCTCATCGGTATTATTTTGATGGTTGCCCCCCTGTCGAATAGCTTCGCATTGGGAAGCCGATGCTATATAGATGTCTATGAATACGCTGAATATGTAGGTGCCCACTTACGCATAGAAGGACCTGCTAAATTACGCAATTTACGCAGTGTCGAAGGTGAAAACTGGGATTCAAGAATAGACAGCCTTATTGTTGGGCCCAATTCCAAACTGCGGGTCTACGAGAATCCGAATTTCAAAATGACTTTATCGGAAATGTCTAAGCACCCAGATTTAATGCGATCTCTCGGAATTACCGCAAAAGATGTCAGCCAAGAATCAGAGCTGGTTTTTGAAGCCAATGAAAAGATCCACCACCTGGGCGAATACAATTTTCACAGAAAAACCCGATCCTTAAAATTAGACTGTATTAAATAGAAAAAACGCAAAAAGCTCGGTGCAGAATGCGTTAAATCATCAGACACAGTTTAAGATTGATAAATGATTTTAATCGATCTAAATTCGACCAACATTTAAATCCGCTATGATCGCCGTTATACAGCGCGTTTCTAAAGCTGAAGTCTCCGTTGATCAAAAATCTATCGGTAAAATTTATCGGGGTATTTTGGCCTTGGTGGCGATAGAAAAATCCGACACGACTAACCAAGTACAACGGTTATCCGACCGACTCTTAACTTACCGCATCTTTCCGGATAGCAGCGGAAAGATGAATCTAAGTGTAACCGACATAGACGGCGGAATTTTGCTCGTACCACAGTTCACCCTAGCTGCTGACACAAACACAGGTACTCGGCCAAGTTTCACTCCGGCAGCATCGCCTGAATATGGTTCGAAAATTTTCGATGAACTATTTCATTGTCTCCAGCAAAAACATAAGCATTTGGGCCGCGGTCAATTTGGAACTGACATGGAGGTTTCTTTGGTTAACGACGGTCCGGTTACATTTATTCTCGACGCAAAGCAACATTTGAACTAAAGCCTAGCGGCCGTCATGACGGTATTACCCATATATTCGGGTAATACGATCTATTTGATAGAGCTGATTCTATTCCCAAGAAAAATAATTGAGTCCATTAATTATGATAACCTGAAACCAATTAAGCACTTGCCTCGAATTACATTTTAGGTTTAACCAATCGATGACACAAATGTTTACCTTCGTATTGATTTGATTAAATTTAGGATATCGTACCTTACAGCAAGGTTTCCGGGTAATTCGAATAGACAATAAGGTCTGCCTGTTCCATTTAGAGTTACCGGCAACACAAATTATCGAACAGTTAAATTCGACATCGCGAGCAAGCATTGGATATTTAACGGTAATACCCAAGTGTATAAAAACTAGACAGTATGAAATATACGATGATGACGTTAGAATACTGTCGTTCAAGCAGATAGCGCGATAAGCTAGAACTGAACGAAAAAATAAATTCAACGGCATTCTTCAGAATAAAGGGCATAAATGATGATAATCAAAAAATATTTGACCGTGTTGATAACGGGAATATTGTTGGGAATACCGCTACATTCCTCGTTTGCCGCAGGAACTGTAGATTCTGAACAGGCAACCAAAACATCCCCTCAAACCGGAGCCAGCTACTTAGTTGGCCCAGGTGATATATTGGAAATTTCGGTATGGCAAGAAGAAGATCTAGCCAAAGACGTTATTATTCCGCCGGACGGTGTTATTTCGTTCCCGCTGGCCGGCAGCTTGAACGTTAAAGGAAAAACGATCGACCAAATCAATCGTGAATTGACCGACAGATTGACCAAAGTAATCGTCGATCCGATTGTTACCGTATTCTTGCAAAGCTATGAAAGCAATAAAATTTTCGTTTTAGGAAAGGTTACTGGCCCAGGTGAATTCCCTGCAGTTGGACCAATAAACGTTATGCAAGCCCTTGCTATGGCTGGGGGTATGGCGAAATTTGCCGACATGGAGAACATTCAGATTATTCGCAATCAAAATGGAAACATGGTCGCTATCCCATTCAATTTCTCGGAAGTCTCCGAAGGCCGACAGTTGGATCAAAATATTATTCTGCAAAAAGGCGATGTGGTAGTCGTTCCCTAATTGACGCCAAATTCCGTATCCGGTGTCAATTACAACATTCACTACCCGCGAAGGGGATTTACCCAGTCTCGACTCAATTCTGGGGTGATACGACTTGAATTGTTCGAATTATGAATAGCATTGATATTATCCATTCCCGGCCACTATCGTTTATTTGCAATATTCAAATACGTACGGTCCTAAGCTGGCTCAATTTGAATAGGCTACTGGTAGCAGTTACGGTACTTTCCCTGTCTTGGTACCCACCAGCAAATGCAGCCGTATGGCAGATAACACCGTCGATGTATGCCGGCATGGAATACCGAGACAATTTCAACCTGACCGGTACACCGCTGGAAATTTGGCGCGGAGTATTTTCGGGCGCGGTAGAATCTGATTACCGCACCGACCGAGGCGGCGTCTTATTTAATGGTAGATACCGCGGATCACGATACATTAGCAATACTGATCTGAATCAAGATGAAGGCTTTGTCAACGTTCTGGCAGACTATGCAGACCAACTAAATTTATGGGAGTTGGATGCCGGGATCGCGCTAGAGCAGCCCTCTTCCAGCCAATTGCAAGCCGGCAATCAAATTTTCAATATTATTACTCGAAACCGATGGCACGTGACACCCACATGGACGCGCGAATTGAGTGACTATAACGAAATTAAATTGGGCTACACCTACCAAGATACAAGCTATGATGATATTCCAACTTTGACAACACGGTTTTCGGACTACTTCAAACATTTGGTCTCGGCAACATACACCCAACATCTTACAGAATACAGCGATGTATTGGTCATTGGTACATATACCAAAACAAACAACGAATCTTTGCGCTTCAATTCTGATCAATACATCATTCAAGCCGCATTTGACCACCAATTTTCTGACACATTGAATTTTTATTTTGCCGCTGGCGGAGTTTGGCTAGTATCTCATCCTGGATCCAACTTGGCACCCAACGCCACTAGAAAAAACACCAATGCAGACTTTGTCATCCGTCTAAACCTAGAAAAAAAATTCACCTATACGCGCTTGAGCTTGGGATATGACCGATATATGGAACCTTCGGTTAGCGGTGGTTATTTAATGCGTAATCAAATTACAGCACAAGCACAACAAGAGATCAGCGAACAGCTCACTGGATTAATTAGAATTAGAGCATTTCAGTCTGACCAGATCCAAGGTACCTTATCTCAATCTGGGCGCCAGCAATTTTCCGGCAGAATTGAGTTGTCCTGGGAAATTTTGGAAAACTTATTCCTGAATGGCGGTTATCAATACGCATGGCAAGACCTGAGCAATGCAGCTACTGGACCCGGCAAGCAAAATACTGTTTTCCTAACCTTGCGTTATGAAATGTCCCCTCATTTTATTTTTCCTTAACCGAATGTCGTATAAATTTGTTAGAGAGAATTTAATGAATTTAGGAACACAAAGTCCGGTTGGCAAGCTTCTATGAATGAAACGAAAAATACACTGATTGGGCGGCATAAAATTAAGATTTCTTTGCGACGGATTTTGTCTCTCTTTGGCGACAGTCTAAATCGTTGTTTTGGTGTTTAATATTAGAATTTCATGATTGATGTCGCTGGAATACAACAGTCTAATACAATTTGTCGGAGCCACCCCGGCGAAATCGACCTATAGCTGGCGGCCGATAAATCGGCATATTTATTGCTTTGCTTAATTAAGCAACAAATTGCTTTTAGCATTCAAGATAGCTTTAGTTTTAAAGGAATTTAGACAAGCAATGATAACGAAGTATTGTAATGAATTACGATACTACAGTTTTGCGCCTGTTTTTAGCAGTTGGAATCTAAGGGTATTGACGCATAGGTGCGGCTTTACCTGAACAGGATGATTTTGGTTTTTCAGTATTAAGGACAAGATGCCTCCAGAACACATCAGTGGTTTAATTAGACCGCATCACTCAAAGCTACTAGGGCTGGTTCGACTCCTGGATAGCCTGGCTATTTTTGCCGCGCTCTGGGCAACCACCTTGGGGTATGGGATAGCGTGGTCCCACGACTACACCCGACTGGGTTTGATGGCAATCCTACTATTCACATTTTTCTCTGAATATTTTGAAGTATACGCAACCTGGAGGGCCGCACCCCTATACAGAGAAGCACTCCGAATCCTTTTCACATGGGGGTTTTGTGTTGCGATACTTCTACTCATCGGCTTTGCGCTAAAATCAACATCTGAATATTCGCGGGTTGTACTTTCACTATGGATTCTAAGTGCGCCGACCGCGATTATTCTAATGCATTCACTTAGGCGCGGATTTCTAGGATTTCTCAGGATCAACAAACTAAATACACGATCCATAGCGATCGCCGGTGGTAATGAGCTGGGTGACCGGTTGGAATCTACTATCCAAAAAATGCCATGGCTCGGTTACAACTTTTTCGGCTACTACGATGACCGTGATAGTCATAGGTGCGATGCGAAGCTAGACGACAAATTGGTTCGCCATGGTCGCTTTAAAGATTTGTGCTCCGACGCTAAAAACGGCAAGCTGGACGTCGTCTATATCACTTTACCGTTGAGTGCGGAAAAACGAATCAGAAGTCTGGTCAGTATGCTCGCCGATTCCACGGTATCGGTCTATTTTATTCCAAACCTGTTCGTATTCGACCTACTGCATGCTCGCTGGAATACGCTACACGGCTTGCCCGTCGTGAGTATATTCGAATCACCATTTTTTATGATAGATGGCTGGATCAAACGGTTCATTGATCTAGTAATGACAGTAATTATCCTACCCTTGATCAGTATTCCTATGCTATTGATTGCAATAGGCATTAAACTATCATCGCCTGGACCGGTTATTTTTAAACAACGCCGTTACGGTATGCGGGGCGAGCCGATCGAAGTATGGAAGTTTAGATCAATGCGGGTGTGCGAAGATGGCGATAACATCAAGCAAGCTACCCGCAATGATACCCGAACAACAACTTTTGGCGCATTTTTGAGGCGCACCTCGCTGGACGAATTACCGCAGTTTCTGAACGTCATACAAGGCACTATGTCAATCGTCGGCCCACGCCCGCACGCGATCGTTCACAATGAATACTACCGCGAGCAAATTCCGGGTTATATGCTGCGGCATAAAGTAAAACCCGGGATCACAGGGCTCGCACAAATCAGCGGGTTTCGCGGTGAAACGGATACCCTAGACAAAATGGAAGGTCGAATTCGATTAGATTTGGAATACATCCGACGCTGGTCCGTATGGCTGGACACGGTAATCATACTAAAAACTATCGTCTATGTACTCCGCGGAAAATTAGCGTATTGAGCCAAACACCAATCCTAGTTTCTACCGCTTGATAATCCACATCCCCAAACAACGCACCTGATTACCGGCAGTTATCGAGTTTGATAACCACGGTTATTGTCCATCAAAATTATCATATTAAGCATAGAGTAGATTATAGGCTGCCAACAACTTGGGAGCCTCGTAATCCCAGGCTAGCTCATTAACAACCCGATCGTATCCGTAGCGCCCCATTTTGTCTCTCAGTGATTGATTTTTCAGCAATTGTACGATCTTTTCCGCCAAATCTATTTCATCGTTTTGCTTCGCATACAATGAAGCGTCCTGGGCAGAATATCTCCCCTCGATCAGGTCGAATTGAACGATAGGTTTTGCCAGAGCCATATATTCCATAATCTTATTCATGGTCGACTTATCGTTCATTTCGTTGGCGACATCGGGATTGACACATACATCCGCGGTATTGAGCATTTCAAGCATGTCCTGATCCGGAACCCGGCCGCTGAACGTGACGTACTCGGATAGACCCAATTGGGCAGCATACTCTTTGAGAGCCTCTAGTTCTGTTCCACCGCCAACCAATCCAAAATGAACATCCGAATATCCCATTTTGAATACAATATGCCGGGCAGCCCGAAGTAGATAATCTATACCCTCTTGTTTACCCATAACTCCGACATACCCCACTAAAAAGGTTCTGCCCTGTTTCAATTCTGGCACGGGTGGAATTATCTTCAATCGGTCCATTTTCGGCCCGCTACGTACGACAATGACCCGCTCGGGCGCCATATTCCCGCGTTCAATTGCAATTTTACGATAAGATTGGTTGGTCGCGATGGATACATCGGCGGTTTTAAATGTTAAATATTCACAAGCGCGCATCACTTTATAAAAAAAATCTCGCTTGTTGAATTTAGCTTCGTACAGCTCTGGGTTAATATCGTGATGGTCAAACAAAAACTTTTTGCCGAACAATTTGAAGAAAAATCCAATCAGGAAAATATTGTCCGGTGGATTGCACGCATGAATTACATCGAAACCGTGTTTTAACAGCACTCGCCAAGCCAGCAAAAACTCCCAAAACAATGCAGCCGAATATTCAACCAAATAACCTAAGGCACCATCAGCTTCCAACGGCAAATTATGTCTATAAATGTGTATACCGTCGATTTGTTCGTACTTGGATTCATAGCCTTTACCCGTCGGACAAATGATACTGACCAGGTATCCATTTTTCCGCAGCGTCGTCGCCTCTTGCCAAACCCGACGGTCGAACGGCGATGGTAGATTTTCTACGATGATAAGTACTTTACGTTGATCGCTACCAACAAATGCCATCGTATTTTCCTGGTTCACTTTTGTTAGTGCCAATCCGGACCAGATCGACTACAACCTGTCCTTCTCGAATTTTTGACGGAATTGACGTGAATTCCGGTGCACTGTTACCGACAACTATCGTTTCTGCATGATCCAGCACATCCTGAAGCTGATCTACCATGATTCTAGAAATATGTGGGATATGATTTAAAATATAATCTTTGTTGGCACCGACCAATTTAGCAATATTAACGTTCTTGTCGTAGATTTTGAGGTCGTAACCCTTCCCCAACAAACGCTCAATAATCTCAACCAGTGGGCTCTCTCTAAGATCATCAGTCCCGGCTTTAAAGCTAAAACCCAAGATACCTATCCGTCGCTTCCCCTTCTCAGTAATCATGCGAAATCCACGATCGATTTGAGCGTTATTGCTAGGTAGAATTGAATTTAGGATCGGCAAATCCAGATCGAGACTTCTACCTTTATAGGTTAACGCCCGGACATCTTTGGGAAGACATGAACCGCCAAAAGCAAACCCCGGTTTCATATAGTAAGGCGATAGATTTAGTTTGGTATCCTTACAAAAAATATCCATGACTTGGTGGCCATCCAAATCCAAAGATTTACAAATATTTCCGATTTCATTGGCGAAACCCACCTTTAACGCATGCCAAACGTTATCCGTATATTTCACCATCTCGGCAGTTTCTACGTCAGTACGAATCACCGGCCCCGGCAAATTTTGATACACAGAGGCCAATAATTCCCCGCTCTTCGGGTCAGTTTCACCAATCACCGTCTTTGGCGGATTGTAAAAATCATAAACGGCAGAACCCTCCCGCAAAAATTCCGGATTGTTACAAACACCGAAATGTTTTCCAGCCTTCTTCTTAGAATATATCTCCAATGTTGGGATAACCAGATCGCGCATAGTACCCGGCAACATCGTGCTGCGTACTACAACAACATGATCGGCGCCATAATCTCTTAGCGTGGTTCCGATCTCTTCACAGACCGTACGTACATACTTTAGATCCAATGCGCCATTCATTTGGCTTGGCGTGCCTACACAAATAAGAGAAACGTCGGTATTTTTTATCGCATAGTCAACTTCCGTTGTAGCCTTCAGATTTCCGATTTCGACGTTGCGTTGAATCAGCTCGCCAATATTTTTTTCTATAATCGGTGATTGCCCCCGATTAATCATGTCTACCTTTGTTTTATTAGGATCGACACCTATAACTTCATGCCCCTGTTCCGCTAAACATCCCGCCGACACTGCCCCGACATAGCCGAGACCAAATATACCTATCCTCACCAATTTTCACCAATTCAAGTTGTTATTCTTAATTCGAACAATTCAATATCGCCTTCAAATCAGTATTTCCCGCGATTGAGTTTTTCCAAACAACTGTAGCCGTTGGTGTTTTACAATCATATCGCCTGGAAATCCAACCCAAAGGTAAAATCTCGTCCCCAATAAATAATTCAGTTTCAACAGGTTCGACTGGATCAATGTCCAGACGATAACCATCGACACAGGCTCGAATCGTGCCATTTTTTTCTACGCTTACATCGCAATGCTCTGAAAAATGCCAGAAGCGCTCGATCGAATGAGAAGCGATACACTCAAGCCTATCGATGATTTCAAATCCGTCTTTACTATCAAAATTAATCGCCCGGATATGCGTTACCGGATCTTTCAAGCGACAATATCCATCGTGTCTACCCATAAAACTTTGCCGATTTGGCTGCTCATCCCATTGTAGACACCGCACATTCGCATGCTTTACCCACATAAAATTACCGCCCGGCATCGATTGGTCAACGCCGTCAACACGGAGAGTATTATGTGCGGACGTGCCACGAAAATAATCCCGCCATTTTTTCTGAGTATGATAAGCAAACGTTCCCGGATCAATTAAAAATTCTCTGCCAGAAATTGATAACACGACGGACAAAGCATCAGCATGGCCGTGCGCCGCAATAGACAAATAACCCAATGAGCCAGAATCGACGAGCATTTTAATTTCTGAATCCAAGCCAAAATCAGACCCTAATACGTAATAACCACCGTGCGCAAACCCGGACGACCATTTATGGCTACGATTGCTAGACGCTAGAGAATCAAAATTGATCTGACCTTGTGTTCCGAATAACCACAACGATTTATCGTCGAAGTGACCCGCTTTTTGCTTAAAATCTTCACGTTGAAACAGCACTGCCCCCGAAGCCAACATTGATTTATATGGGCAAAAATCCTTTTCCCTCGACAGTTGGGTAACGTAACCATCATCCGCATCACCAATCATCGGTACGTTCCCGCCAACGTCGATTAGGCTGGCGACAAATTCCAACATTTTCTCAAGTACAATCCAATACGAATCATCAAAATCACGTTCAGCAGCGCGAGCCGCCAGACCAGAAAACAATAAAAAATCAAAAACAAATTGCTGATATGAAGTGGCTTGCTCGCGGTTTACACCGTCAGCGTAATTTTGTTTTTCCGCTTGTTGGATGAGTATCTGTTGCGCTGTATCCGCCCAAGCCTCTGAATTAGCCCAACACGGCCACGTCAAAGCCCCGATAAACAACCCAGCGGCCTCACCAATAAGATGATTATTCGCGGAGGAGTAGGCCGACCAATGACCAGAGATAAAATGACAATGTTGGTAGACTGACTTCATCCAATCACGGCGAAACTCCTCGCCCTTTTTACCATCAAATATTGGCGATTCGATATCGCCGATAAGTTGCCAAATGATGGCCCAGTTGATCAAACGAATACCCAATTCCAACGAGCTGGTCCAATTGGCACCGAACGGATAAGGGCATTGCTCAAACCAACTATTCAATTGATCTTTCAATACATCTAGATATTGAATTTGCCCACTAATAGCATAAGCTTGCGCTATACACACCAATTGCAAGTGCCGATTGGGTTCCCACAAATATTTAATATCACCGACCAAATTTTCGTTTCTATAATTTAACGTTTTTCCAAAACTTATAGGTGCGACGACTGAAGACTTGTAATTTTTATTCCAATTTATCGTATAACCGGCATTAATATTATCGATGGAAAACACCGGGAACTGGCCCTTGATAATCTGCTCTGCGGCTACTCGATATTCGCTCGTTACTGATTCTCCTCGCCCAATTATCCAACCCTCGACCGAATACTTATGGTCTATTTCTGCCGGAATCCGCGCAAGCCCCACACCGCTCGACTGGATTGTAGCCACTAGCAAATCGCGAATCCGGTGAGCAATTTCAGAAATCCCCATGCAATGCAAACGATTGAGCTTCCATCTCAGATTTGAAATCAACGCAAGCATTTACACAACATCCGTTGAATTCAATGCATTTGTCCGTACTCTACCAATTTCGTGATAAATGGTCTCGATTTGCGGCACGATGGATTCAGAAGAAAAAGTATTGCGAACTTTCTCCTCAGCAGCCAAGCTCATTTGGCGCAGCAGCTGTTTGTCGCCCAATAGCCGCTCTATCGATTCCGCCAATTGATCTACATTACCAGGCTCTATCAACAAGCCTTCCACGCCGTCAGACACAGCATCCGGAATCCCTCCCACAGGGGTCGAGATGACCGGCAAACCAGAAGACATTGCCTCTAAAATGCTCATTGGCAAGCCTTCGTTATATGATGGCATAACATATATCCACGATTGACTACGCAGCTTAACGGCTTCTTTTTGATCTATCCAACCAGGTAATTCGATATTTTCCTCAACCCCCATTAATCGCGCATAACGTGCAACTTCTTCTCTCTCACCGTCCCCAGCCGCGATTAACCGGACGTCCGGATGCCTCTGCTTGACCTTAACCAAGGCCTCAATAATGTCATAAATTCCTTTTCTTTTTCCCAATCGCCCAAGAAACAGCAAAGTTTTACGCGACTCTCTACAAACTTCTTCATTTAACGTTTGAACAGGATTGTAAATTGATAGCACCGCAGGACGAGAGACTAACGGTTTGAGCCACGATTGCCATTGAGGAGACAGTGCGATCAAACAATAACATCGATTTAGTAGGCTTCTAATCAAAAACCTTCTAAACGATGAGCATTCTTCTTTGTAGAATACTTGAAATTCGGCGCCGTGGAGATGGAAGATTACCGGCACGCGAAATAAAAACGCGCTAGCAATAAAAACCGATTTTCGCCAAAAACTCACCCTTGACGAAACGTGCGCATGAACCGCCAAAACCTCTGATCGATACAGTTCTAAATTAAAGAAAATCAATCCGCGAGCAGCAACTAAGATTTTTTTTAAACCGGTACCGTCACAGTGGGTAGCGATATAGCTTATCGGCCACCGCTTAAACAAACCGTTTGATTTGTACACATTCACGACAGAGGATATCCCTCCCTTCGTATCCAAAGCCGTTCCCAACATCACTATTTTCATTATAAACAATCAAAATCTAAAGATTTATTGCGTATCACTTATTTTTTCTCCCGATCGACAGAGATTAATATTTATCGATACGACGTTGAACCGAATTCAAAATACCTATACCCCACATTCCAATTCAGTTATTCGCTGATATCCTGTTCAAAATTGTTCGCCAGGCAAACCTGTATGTTAAGGCATTACAATGTTGCTCAACGATTCCGTCGCCACGGAATTGAGCAGTACAAAGAATCCTATTGAATCAATCAACCGAGCAAATTTGTCGGGAATTGGCCCCATAACCAGTTCTTTAATATCAGGCCTAGAAATATCATTCACTTGCCTACGCAAAAAGTTTGTGACCCATCGAAATTATTCTTAATTTTTTCCATCAAAGCGTAATCGGCGGTTAGATAATCAATACTCCTAAGATCATCGAATAGCGAAACTCTACATTATTATTGCACCAAACAACACGTCCCCAAATCAATACCGGCTACCCGGTCAGAATAATTTTCGCAGCTAAACTACGAACATCTTTGTCAACCAGGAAAATAACGACTAACTGTAGCAATGCCACCATTGTCAGACCTATTATTATCTCGCTTGAAAATGATAACCCGGGAACCATGCAAACACCGATAATTAGCGGAAGAAATATGGCGAACTTACCGATTATCAACAATAAAAACTGGCTAAAAGACACTCTTATTTTTGACAGCAAAACAATTACACCGACCAAATAAACCGTGCAAGAAACAACACTCAGTATTGTTAACGTATTTAATATCGGCCACCCGAGGCTCGACGGGACTATCAATGCTGCAGCATGAAGTATCAAAGAAATAGCATCAAATAACAGACGCTGCTTTTGCTGTTCCAATACATCAAAAAATATACTGCATATCCGGTATAGGAAGAAAATTGCCAGTGCTGGCGACAAAATTTCAACATAACGTCCGGCTATTTCCCATTCTGCGCCAAATATCAAACTAAACAAACGTGGAGCATAAGCCAACAAGACTATTACCGTGGGTAGCACCAGATATAACACCGCGCTCATCAACTTGAGTGTATTCGGTCCAAGATCTCTACCTTGATTGTTGTCTTCTACACATTTTTGCAAAAAAGTTCTAGATAATGCATTTACCGTCAATTGCGCAGGAATATTCAAAACGCGTTGACCCAATGCGTAGAAACCAGTCTCGGCAGGAGAATAAAAGCCCATTAAAACCCATATCGGAAGCGCTCGGTTTACCGGCGATAACAAATGGGCCCAGGTCGAAAATAATGGAAAGTTTCTGTATGTGTATGCAGATTTTTTTACCCGCTGCCATTTTTTTGAACAAATTTGAGACTTTAATCGGGTAAAGCGTCCACCGCGTAATAGGATATTGAGCGCACAAAAAAGCCCAACCAGTCGACCCACCAGCAAACCATAATATGATGCGTGATTAAATACCAATAAGAATAGAACAAAGCTACGGTCTGAAATTGATTCCAGAAATCGGGACCATCCCATGCGGCTGAATGACTTTTCCCGCAATGACCAAAAGTTAATACTTTGTACGGTCCCGACTAGCATTACGCCAATCGCAACCAGAAACAAAAACCACGCATCTATATAGTCAGGTCGCTCGGACCATAGGATGTAGATTCCGGCACAGATTACCGAAATCAACGTCGTTGAAAAGATTACCGAACAAAGGGACAAAGTAACAAGATCGGTCGCGATCTCTTCATTTTTCGGTAACATGCTGGCATTGCTGAATCGTAACGTAGAAACCGCCCCTAATACCGTCACGAGAGAATAATAGACCGAGAATACACCGAACATATCCGGTGAATAATATCGAGTGATAATTGGTATGGTTACAAAAGCAAAAAGTTGGGCACCAAACGACCCTGCCATCAATTTGGCAGCATTGCGCGCGAATTGAGACATTCTTAGTCAATACCATCCACTAGAAGAACCCCACTAAATCGAGCATATTTTTTTATACGTCGTATCGACCCGGTCCGCGATAACCGCGTAAGATCTGTTTTCCTCGATATATTGGCGCCCATCGCGCGCCATTCTTTCAGCTTTCTCCGGATCATCCAACAATCCTACAATTGCGTCCGCAAATGCGCTTTCGTCATATTCTACACAAACACCGCCCGCGCTTTGCTCTATCACCAGTCGTTGCTCCGGATGGTCGTTGGCAACAACGGGCTTGGCCAGAGCCATATATTCAATTAGTTTGGTGGGCGATGTTGAATTTAAAATGGGCGTTGGATAAAACGGAGATACACAAACATCGGCCTGACTCACGTACCCCCATGCACGCTCCATCGGCAAAAACCCTGTCATTCGAACTCGGTTATCAATGTCTAAATCCTCCGCCTGCTGGCGAATTAGAATTTCGTCACTTTCACAGTCCCCCGCTCCAACCAAATACAGCACTGCTTCAGGATGGTGTTTTAGTACTATGGCAAGCACTCGAACCAAAAAATCAACGCGCCTAGTTTTCACCAAAGTACCCAGATAAACCAACCATTTTTCGTTGCTTGGCTTGCCTGGCAAATCTCCTGAAAATGGATACTCGATTCTTTGAAGATCGACCCCCATCGGGACAGCCGTCATTTTCTCGGGCGCTATTCCTTCCTTTTGTATATCGCGTTTCATTTGTTCGCTTTGAACGAACACGTGGACTGACGCCGGCAAAATAATTTTGTATAAAATAAATTTATAAAAATGGCCTCTGACACGATACATTATTGGGTAGCGCGCACTCCCATCAGCGACCCGGTATAGCGAAGCTTCCGGGAATGGGAACGATAACCAATAAATAAACGGTGTATTCGTCATTCGGGCGGCGAGAATTGCAAACAATGCCGCCACAAATTTGTCTTTAACCTGGATAAAATCGTACTTATTACGCCATGCCATCCAAAATACGTGCAAATCATTAATCCCACCACCTACGTGCTTCAGTAACCGATGCACGCGCGATTTTCCAGAATTCATGGCGCCAATTCGAAGCTTACACCGCAACCACTCCGTTTCATAAGACCGTCGACATGGTTTTGCAGATTGCATCAACCAATCTATCTGATGACCACGGCTGCGCAATTCCTGAAAAAATAGCACTTTCACATCCACGCGAAATGGCGGAAAGCGATCTGAGGTTAAAAATAGATATTTCAACTTAGGCTACAAATAAAAAACCAAAAACGACACAACACTCACCCGCTTGTTCAGTAACTACGTATCGGTAATTACCGACAAACCACTCAAATAGAAATTCTTTCTTTCGCCAATCACGCCCTGACGATAAGCTTGGAACGTTCCAGAAACCTTCGCATTCTCTCCCTACATCGGCTGCTCGTCAGGGAATAATTCCCGCACGAACCAGAATGACGGGTGATTGGGTTATAGTGATGCTTGATCCCGGATCGACTTTAAGTTTTTTACCGGAAATATCCAATGTGTTAACAATCCCTGATATCTGACTGGGCTGTAGCGTAACCGGTTTATCTTTAGTCCATACAACAGAAAAATCTTTACCAGGCTGACCCGTTTTTACGAAGCGGTGTTCTGAAATCCCCTGAACATTAGCCAAAAGCCCGGGAGCGGGCACCGTCCCAGAAAGTGATTTAGCTATAAGTTGGTAACACACCGCCGCTTGCGAGGGAACGAATACCGACGCTACCCGGCTACTTCGAAAAAGCTTCGCTGTTGGACTACGGTTGTGATGAAATCTTATATTCCAATACTGAATTCGATCGATACCGCGAGAAGCTAAGATGGAAAAGTTTTTGGCAAGATATTCGGCGTGCTGTGATTCCGAATAGCGCGACATATCGGCAACTCTCGCTTTACGACCATTCCAGGCACGCCCAACCTTGGTTGGAATTCGATAACCAACCTCTGTCGCTATCACCGGCCGTTTGCTGCCCGCCGCTACCATCTTACGGTCTAACCAATCGAGAACTTGCGGCATCACCCGCCAATCATGGTAATAATGAAACTGTAAATAATCCAATTTATTAGAATCCGCTACCGTAGCGTTGGCAATAGCGGCCCGCCGTTTACTTTCTTCTTGCTCCATTTTCCATTTGAACGAAGCGAGATCCTTCGGATTTTTCCGGTCATAGTTGAATTTTTTAAAAAAACGGAACCCTTCAACCAAACCTTTTTGTTTGACAATATCCTGCGCGATAGCAATACCCAAAGAGAATGCCGAAACACCGTGATCGGCGATAGATGCGCCAGGGTCATTAGCCCGGATTGCCAACAAAGCGGTTTTAAGCAATTTGTTATACCTGGGATAATCCACCCATGTTTTGCCATTAAGCCGTTGATGATCTACTTCATTACCCACCAAGTAAACATCAGCGTCGTCAGCAGCAACCTTGGTCAAACCTACAACCCAATCATAATATTTACTGTTATAACCGTAGTTCTGCGCAGTATCTTCCAACTTGTCATACATCTCGTTAGTTTCAACCAAACGCATTACAACTCCAATCCCCCGATCTCTGTGCTCTTTTAGAACACGGCTCAAACGCCGAAATTCGTCTGGTCCATCTACCCCTTGCCGCACTGTAACAATATTCCACGATGCACCCAGTTCACCATATTTACCCAAATTGGCAACAGCGACTTCCCACTTTACGCGTTTATCCCCACTTAACTTTTTCTGCTCTCCAAGCCCCTCGCCATCCTGCCAAATATGGGGCCAAATCATAGTTCTCAGTCCAATTGATATACCAGCTATCAAATTCAATGGAAGCAATAAGCTAGATATCAGAAGTAAAATTTGAAATTTTGATAACAGTCTCATTTAGAATCGCTCTTTGTCGTACGGCAGGAAATTTAACGTTTCCGAATACACCGGAGAGCAAGCAATATCTATGGCTGCTTGTGATCGGCTGGAGAGTCTATTGCTTTTGTGTAAACTTTTACGGTGGATCATTGCGGCTGACTCACGCCGGTACGGCAATTCAATGAATTGATAAATAACCGGTAAGATACTATCAGGAAATTTCACCAAATCGTCATAGTCGACGACTAAAACCCGGTCTTGACCCAGATTATCCATCAGCTCAAAAAGTTGTCGATTTTTGGCATTGTAGGAACAACACGCGCGCGATAAGGGACTAATACTCCAAAGACCCCATTTTTCATATCGCAATTTCTGTTTTTCCGTTAATTCGGTGTAACCACAATATTGAAATAATTCATTAAACGCAAAACGCCCCCAATTGTGGATCATTGACCTAACAACCGACAGTGGATTACGAACTACCCATATCAATTTATCCGTATTCGCGGTTTCATAATAATCACGAAAACATTCATTGAGATAGGTGGTCTGAAAACAATAACGTCCTTTGGGTTGGTGTTCGACAGTGCCCGAAAGTATCAACGCAGCGTCGAGCTCATCGTCCCGCCCAAATTGAAAATCCGTCATCTCTTGGCTAGCTGTAATGATTCGCGATAGCATAGTTGTACCGGACCTTTGGCAACCGGCAACGTATACTGATCGAGAAAATTCTCCGTGGCGACCAAGTAATGGGACAGATTTATTGCGCACCAACCGCCTAAATTGTTTCCAGCTGGCTACGCGATTATCGGTCAAAATCAATACCTTTTGGTTGGGACGATTGATGCAATGCTAAGATGGCCACCGATTAGGGACGCTATCGGCAGTCAACTGTTGCGATATCGAAATCAAATTGGCCCTGGAAAAGTACTCAGGGTTTTATTCCTCTAACGACAGTTTGAGCGCTCGGTTCAATTTTCTGGTTTTTTAATGGAATAACGCCATTGGCCTCACGATCCTGCGCAACCGCTTGAACCAACTTTGAGCCAATGATTTTTTGCTCTTCCGCAAACCCATAAACCATTGCCATATCACAAATCATGTTGATCAATCGCGGAACGCCGCCACTGTATCTATAAACATATTCGCACGCGGCGTCGGTAAAAATAGACAGATTCTGCGCACCGGCGACCGATAATCGGTGGCTGATGTAAGTCTTGGTATCTTGTAAATTAAGCGCGGTAAGATGAAAATCGAACACTACGCGTTGCGCGAACTGCTCTAATTCAGGTTTTCTTAGCTTATCTTTAAGCTGAGATTGCCCAACTAGAATCATTTGCAACATCTGCTTTTTACCAACGTTGATGTTGGACAACATTCGTAACTCTTCTAAGGTCTCAACATCCAAGTTGTGCGCTTCATCAACCACCAACACAACCCGACGATATTGACTGTATTCCTGCCGAACAAAATCAACCAGGATCTCATACATCTCAACCTTTCCCTTTCTACTAAACGGCAACTTAAACGCCATCAATACCCACTGTAGCAACTCGCCAATAGAAGCTTGCCCATTGTTGATAACGCCAAAGGTAACGCCTTTCTCTTCGCTATTTAATAGGTTCTGAACCAGGGTAGTCTTACCGGTCCCTATTTCCCCTGTTAGTACAAAAAAAGGAGCCCCATTCATCAACGCATACTCCAGCATCATCATCGCCATTCGATGTTGCCGAGTAGGTAAAATAAACTCCGGATCCGGTAGAACAGTAAAAGGATTTAGATTTAGTCCATAAAATGCTTTATACATGCGGTTTTATGTTTTCAATATAATGGTTGATCTCAGACAAGTACTTGAGAATAAGCAGAAATTATTAGCATTAATAATGCCCATAACCGTTCACCGACTCACGCCTCTTCCCAATCTTTTCTCCGAAATGATATTTCGCTTCGATTTATTCAATACGGTTCCCAACACGGGTGTCGCCGTAAGATTCTCTATGGCTTCCTTTACTTGCTGTTTTTTTGACCGCCCTTCTTCAACAACCAATAGCGCGGCGTCAATATAGGGTAAAAAAGCCAAAGCGTCACTGCGATCTATGATTGGAGGAACGTCAAAAATAACTATCCTCGACTGATATTTGGATTTAAGTTCATTCACTAAACGTGCCATTTTTTTAGAGCCCAACATTTCCGAAGAATTAAGAACCGCAGACCCTGCCGGCAGTAAAATCAATTTTTGAATGCCTGGATTTACTAGCATCTCACCAATTCCACCAAGATCACCGTCGTCATTCAAAAAGTCACTAAGCCCTCGCCCGTCCGGCAATTCAAAAAATTTGTGCAGTGATGGATTTTCAATATTCGTATCGACCAGTAACACAGAATGGTCCAATTCCATCGCGACGCTAATTGCCAAATTGATCGCGATTAGGCTCTTGCCGGTTTGTGCTTCTGCGCTAGTTACAGCGATCGTATTCCATCCCTTTGAATGGAGTAGTTGCAGGACACGGGTCCGCAATTGACGAAAAGTTTCGGTCCAACGATTGCTCTCAACTCCCCCAATCAAACGACTTCGCTTTAATACCTGGGTATCAACGGTTTTGACTGGCGTATCGGTATAGGCGATTTTATGTAAATTTTCGTCGTGCGGTCCAACTTCAATCCCGGCGATTCGAGCTTCTTTTGCTTTCGCCAACGCTGTTTGAATATGTTCCAATTCTTTACTCCGAATTTATTGTTTTAGCGGCTTTCAATATCGGTCGTATGCGAAGCTTTATAGTTATCGAACCTATCTTCGAAGCATAAGCCGCCGATAATCGATCTTGGCAAAAACTAACCAAAATCAGCCGGATTTCGCGAGAACAACAACCAACCCAATGACAAATATTGTTGTTCCGGCAACCACCGCCATTTTCTTTGTAGAAGTTCTCACATCAGTGTCATGATCGTCTTCCAGATAAGGGACTGTGACCAGTGGAGCAACTCCAACAACAGACAAAATTGCCGCCTCATCATGAATTGAGCTATCCAACATCTCCAACACGATTGCAAGACCAACACCACACACTATAGCCAATAGGAAGCCCAAAAATAAAATAATTTTTCGGTTGGGTTTGATCGGAAGCAGTGGATATTCTGCAGGTTCAATCAGAGAAAATCTCTCACCCTTTCGCTCCGTCTCCAATTTCTGGGATATCTTAGCTTCCATTTCCTTGGATCTTATTTCCTCGAATCTACTCGTTTTATTTTTGTAACGTCGCAATAATTCTTGATATTCCAACTCCACTTGAGGCGCTTGGGTTAATCTGTTGCGGATTTCAGTTTGCTTAACTTCAAGCTCCTTTTTCCTAGCGTTTAACGCGTTTAATTCGCCACCAACAGCCGCGAGGTGACTTCGCGTCACAATATATGCGGGATTTTCTGGCGCTAAGCCGGCATTTGCAGAAGATCGTCGGCTCGTGGACGGCATAGCTTTCAGATTTCTAATTTGCCGTTGAAGCTTGCGGACCTGGGGATGTTGATCGGAATAACGCTTCTGCAATGAAGCCAATTGTGACTGAGCATCGTGTAATTGTTGATTTAACACTGACTGGCTAGGACCCTGTCCAAGCTCCGCCTCCAAAACCTGAATCTCCCGCCGCATCCGCGTTACACTAGGATGATCTGCTGAATAACGCGATAATAACGTAGGATATTGAGAGCGCAACATATTTAGCTTGGCAGATTTACTGAGTACACGTTCACCTCGTTCGGTGGTAACTCCGCCAAAAGGGTCAAGCTGCGCAAACTCGCCTTGTAGAAGGAATTTTCTTTCCTGTAGCGTTGCTATCTGCGCGTTAATATTAATCATTTCTCTATCCAAACCTTCCAACTGGCTGAAATTGTAATGATTCAATTCGGGTAATTGATTTACGTTGTTCTTTTTGAATACGGATATATTTTCCTCATCTACACGTATTTCCTCCTGCAACTTATTTGCTTCTTCAGCCAGAAAGTTCGCTGCTTCGATCGCAGCATGTGCACGACTGCCGGCATTTTCATTGAGAAACAAATCCGAAATTTCGCTGGCAACCTTCTGCGCTGTTTCTGGGTCTCGATAATCAAACGCCACGGTAAATGCGATAGTCACTTGCCCGGCTCTTCCGCTGTTTGGATCCATAACATCTGCACTAATAGTCTCGATATGAATCGCCTCGCGCATTGTTGCAATAACCATCTCTATTGGTTGGCTTTCCAATTCTTCGTGGTAGAGCCCAAATTTTTCTATTACTTTTGCCAAATTTGCGCGCGTCATCACCCGTTGACTGATAGATTGAATTCTCTGATCTGCAAATGTAGAAACCGAGGCCCGAACCAAATCACTGGGAATTTCTTGCTCTTCAATCAATATTCGAGCGGTTGATTGGTAAACGGGTGGCAATAGGAGCGCCAGAAGAAAGGCCAACACAAATATCAACGCGAATGGTCCAATGACCGCAATTTTCCGCCGTATCAGTATCTCTATATAATCGTTCAAGCTGTGTTCCAACTCAACCATTTACACTCCACTCAACATATTCAAAACATAGGGATTGAAAATTTTTTCCTGCTGACGACATAAAATTCGGCACAAGTCTTGTTAATTCTGTTGTCGAATCAACTCAGAACATTCCCAACGATTACCATTACGGCATGATTGCTTGATTCAGGATAATCTCTTAGCTTCGTTCAGAAACCAACATGATTGAGATCAATATCGGCTAAATAGATTCCAAATAGAATAGGCTGGCCAATTTTCGTGGAATAACCCAGGAGCTTTTTCAATCCGAGTAATGATTAACAATTATCGTTACTCCGACATTCAACTTATCCATTCAAGCGGTTTCCAGACCGGCTATCACCAAATGCAACAATAATTCAGCATACATCCAATCTAACACGTCGTCCGATTCTGCATGCCCTGAATTTTTTTGTCAATAACCTCACAATTTGTCGGGTCTTTAGAATTCAATCTCAACGCTTGCAATCAGCAGAGGAATTTCAAGCTTAAAATCTAAGTCTAATTTTCTTAAGATGGGAACACAACTTCACGAGTTTAGCAGGTTGTACTCGCATTGATCAATCTGTCAAGTTGCTCCGAAATACGTTGCAAAGCACCACGATTACGTTCAACGATCAAACGCGCTCGATCAGCCAAATCTCTCCGATACAAGCTATTCTGTAAACATTTTAAAACTTTCTCGGCTAATGCCTCGCTCCCATCAACTTGAATCGCGGCATCGGCCTCTAGGAATAATCCTTCGATATTTTTAAAGTTAAACATGTGCGAGCCAAAAATAACGGGTAACCCAATCGCAGCAGGTTCCAAAATATTATGCCCGCCCGTCGACACTAAACTGCCTCCCACAAAAGCAACATCGGCGGTCGCGTAAAATAACTTTAATTCCCCCAAAGTATCCACCAGATAAATATCGGTAGTTTGCTCGCAAACTTGTTTTTTACTGCGAAGCTTGATTTTAAACCCACGCCGACCACATAAACTAGCAACACCTTTAAACCGCTCTGGGTGCCTTGGAACTAATACCAATACAGTATCTGGATCAATTGAACGTACCTTGCTGAAAGCATCTAGCACCTGTTCTTCTTCACCTTCATGAGTACTCGCCGCAATCCAAACCTGCTTGCGCCGATAAACCTTTCGCCGAATCTCTTTTCCCTGTTCTATCAATCCCAATGGAACCTGATAGTCGAATTTGATATTTCCGAGAGTGGTGATGCGATCAGGATCGGCACCCAAAGCGGCAAACCGCTCTGCATCTATTTGTGTCTGCGCTGCGATCAACGAAACATTGGCCAAAGTCTCGGCGGCCAAAGATTGCAGTTTATGATAACCCCGTGTTGATCGCTCTGACAATCGTGCATTGATAATTGCTAGTGGAATAGAATTGATAGCGCATTTTTGATATATATTCGGCCATATTTCGGTTTCCATAATGACCGCTAAGACCGGTGTAAATTGACTAAGAAAACGATCAACACATCCCGGCAAATCATAGGGAAGATAGACATGTAACACTTTATCCAACAAGGTTGTTTTAACCCTGGCAGAACCAGTTGGCGTGGTGGTGGTTACCAAAACAGGAATACTTGGATACCGTTCCAGCACATATTCAACTAATGGAAACACCGCTTCAGCTTCACCAACCGAAACCGCGTGAAACCAAATTACCTTCGGTTGCTTCGGAATCGAATACAAGGCAAATCGCTCACGCCACCGATGGCGATAAGCAGGCGTTTTCTGGGCACGGATCAGAAGCCTGAGTAAAATAAAAGGCACCGCGCAATAGAAAAGAATGGAGTATAGGTATCGCATAAGTCAGCACTCAAGCAGACTGTTACAACATTTAAACCGCGTTATCACATGTTCGCAAATTATGATTCCGCAGGAATTTATTGATTCAGCCACGCGATATACTCACCGACGCCTTCTTCCACGGTCTTAAATCGGTGTTGACAACCGACAGCGCGCAGAGCATCCAGATTTGCCTCGGTGAAACTTTGATAACAACCTTTTAAATGATCTGGAAAAGGAATATATTCGAGTTCGCCACGCTTATGAAAATCCAATACTGTACGTGCGACATCGTTGAATGGCTGACTACGGCCGGTACCTAAGTTGAAAATACCGCTAAGATTGGGATGATCGCGAAACCAAAGATTGATATCAACTACGTCACTCACGTATATAAAATCCCTTAACTGTTCGCCATCACTATAACCATCGCAACCTTCAAACAAACGAACCGTACCAGCATCTAAGAGCTGATTATTCAAATGGTAAGCAACACTCGCCATACTCTCTTTGTGCGCTTCCCTTGGCCCATAGACATTGAAGTACCGCAGACCGACAACTTGACTATCAACGGAATTCAATCGCTGACGAATGTACTGATCAAACCTAAGTTTTGAATAACCATAGACGTTCAGCGGCATTTCAAAGGCAGGATCTTCTTTAAAGACATTACCGCCACCGTAAACAGCGGCACTGGACGCATATAGAAATGGTATTCCATGAGCGGTGCAAGACTCGAATAGGGTCTTCGAGTACTCGTAATTATTCTCCATCATATAGCGGCCGTCCCATTCAGTTGTCGTCGAACAAGCACCCTGATGGAACACTGCTTCGATAGAATGATTTTCAAAATCTCCGCGGCGCAACTGGTCAATAAATCTATCCTTATCCAAATAATCCACTATTTGGCAATCGACCAAATTTCTGAATTTAACCCCATTCTTAAGGTTATCAACAACCAATATTTCGCGTTCGCCCCGCGCATTCAGCTCTAAAATAATATTACTACCTATAAACCCGGCGCCACCGGTTACAATAATCATATATTAAAAAGCGCGAAGATCGGCCAGGCGCTACTCCGGAACGATTGTTAGCGCTAATTTGACAACTATGTCAGTGTGGAGTTGGATATCGATTTCGTAATCTCCCGTGTGTCTAAGTACCCCATCTGGCAATCTGATTTCGTGTTTTTCGATTTCAATGCCTTCTCGAGTGACCGCTTCCGTAATATCCTGCGTTCCAACAGAACCAAACAGCTTACCTTCTTCACCAGCTTTCTGCTGAATTGAAACTGAAAATGCGCTAATTTTCTCGGCCCGAGCTTGAGCCAATGCCAATTCCCCAGCCGCTTTTTTCTCAAGTTCCGCTCGACGTTGTTCGAATTCAGCCAATTTATCGGCTGTTGCAAGCACCGCCTTACCTTGAGGAACCAAGTAATTTCGACCATACCCAGCCTTAACGGCAACTTTATCACCGAGATTGCCCAAGTTTGAAATTTTCTCAAGAAGAATTAATTCCATCGTTATTTACCTTAATTAATGCCTATACGGCAAATGTTAAAAATATTGGGTCCCTACCACTCAATCAGTTAGGTCGTTCCATCAAAAATTACCCGACGCCGCCAATGTTGCCAGGTATCAGAAAACCCAACCAATGCCACGGGTAGCAAGGCGTGGGGAATAAGCAGCACAATCACATAAAAGGCGGGTAACAGAAATCGTCTAGATTTTGTTGCCGATACCAGTACGTGCAATACCGCAATTCCAACCACCAAATACAGAAAAAATGCTAATACACCCATATTACGCGCCATATTACAAATCGTTCCTGCACCTAATATCGCGACAAGAAAGACCCCTAAACATATATAAGCAACCAATGGCCTTGATTTTACTGATAGAAATTCTTTACCGAAACCACTTGGATTATATAGATTAGCTTGCCACCACCTCGCAACCAATAGCGAAAGAATTATTGTCGATACCGTACCGGTAACGAGTATTCCAATCGAATACTGCGAAGCGAACGATAACCAATGTTCAATCTGGTCCGACTGAATATTGTTGGCTGAACTAGCGAGCAATGGCTGCAATATCAAGCGTAGGCTTTGCTGCCAAAATTCTGCTGAATCCGAGCCGGAAAGATAAATTGCCCCGATTACCAACAACCCGAAAATCAGTGTTAATTCAAATGTGACGCTAAGCCTACCACTCTCACGAAGTACGATCGCAATGATCCAAATCGGCATCCAAAATCCAAGCGCATAGGCGACTCCAAAGAAGAATCCCCCAAACAGCAACCCACTCAATAGCGCGACAGCAATTCCAGCACCCGCGATAACCAGCACCCCTTCAAGTTGCCCTTTCCTTAATGTTACCAATGCGATAGCCGACGCACTGAGAATACTGATAGGTGAGAGCAGCAACGACAACATCGCTAACACCGATGCAACAACTACTGCTTGCATTCTTCCTTGCATCGTATACCCGGCAAGAAAATTCATGGGTATTACCTGGAACTAATTCGAATTTAGCGCTTATTTTCGATGCGCGTCGCAATAAGGAATCAGTCCGATAAAACGAGCCCGCTTAACTGCGGTTGCCAGCTGCCTTTGATAACGCGCACTGGTACCGGTAATCCGACTGGGTACAATTTTACCGGTTTCTGAAATTGACTCGTTTAGAATTTCTAGATCTTTGTAATCGATTTCGTTGATACTATCGGCTGAAAACCGGCAAAATTTCTTTCTTCTGAATTGGCGTGCCATATATATTCTCGTATTTGAGTTTCAACTAGCTATTGGAGATACTAGCTAGTCACAATGAATTAGATCGGGTAAAACACCTATTGCCTACTCGGGTCCAGCTTCGTCTTTTACTGGATCGGTTTCTTTCGCCGTATCTTCGCTAGTCGCGTCATTTTCACCAGCCCCTCCCGATTGATCATCATTCTCGGCATCGCTAACTGAGCTAGTCTCTTTCTCTTTAGCATCGTCAGTTGGAATCTGTTGAACCTTGTTAGCTTCTTCAGACTTCATCATCGGCGAAGGCCCGGTAATCGCTTTGTCCATGCGTAGAATAAGGTTACGAATAATCGCATCGTTAAAACGAAATCCATTTTCCAACTCCGCCATTGCCGTTTCACCACACTCGATATTCATCAACAGATAATGCGCTTTGTGAATTTTGTTGATCGGATAAGCTAATTGACGACGGCCCCAATCCTCAAGTCGATGGATAGCACCAGATTCACTTTCGATCAGACTGCGATACTTTTCGATCATCGCAGGTACCTGAGCACTTTGGTCAGGATGAATAAGAATTACAATTTCGTAATGTCGCATGTTCCCCTCTCGGATAAGTAGTCTCCCTTAAATTTAGGTAAGACAAGGAGTATAAAAGTAAACAGGTTATTTTATAGAATCAACGATGATGACGCAAGATGCTCCACCCTACGAGTGAAAACGATTAAGAACCAGCTGGCTCAAAAGGAATGGAAAGAAAGATTAATAGGGAACGGCATTTAATGGGGATATCGAGATTTTCCCCAATAGTCTTCAACGTAAATAGGAGCTAAATCAATATTACCTACACAACCATATTTCTATTACACGTCACTGCTGTCCCGTTAAGGAATAAAAAGCAAGGCCTGAAAACCCACTTGTTTTGATATAATGAAGTCGCGAAAAGTCATTATATAACAAGAAGGAGTGCAGGCCTTGAGTCACCATAATACCGTATTTTCCCAGTTGCTCAAATGGATGCCGAGACATGAAATTGAGACCCTTGCAAAACAGTATCATACAGGCCGTTCCTTTCGAACAGCCTCAATATGGTCGCAGTTCGTGACTCTGGCCCTGGCACAACTATCGGGGCGAAACAGCTTACGCGATATTGTTGAAAATATTTCTACACAATCTCATCTTCTTTATCATTTGGGCAGCACCCAGCTGTCCACTTCTCAACTTCGCCACCTACTTGTTGATATACTCTGAACCATTATCGGAATGAAAACTCTGGAGGATAATAGGGAAAGCGGTCAGCATGCGCTTTAAAACTGGAATTAAGTAGCGCAATCGAACCAAGGTGCGTCGAATCCATACGTAGCGCTCCGCTTTTTCTTCAATGATTAAATCAACGGGCTGTGTTCCTGATAAAAATGTCTGGATTTGCTCAATTGTTTCGAGTTGTGTGTCGTTCATGTGGGTTTTCATCCTCCCATCATGAACAGACCGATTCATGAACAGACCGATGCATTCGTACAGGCTCATTTCACATTGGAAGAGGCTATCAGTGCTTGGCAGTACAATTTCAAGATAGAATGCTCGGGGCAAATACATCTACCAGCGACAATTTCAAAAAAATACGCACCATCTTGCTTCCAATAAAATGATTCTATATAGAACCTCCAATACTCAATTGGCCGTAACAGTGCACTTATGATTCCATACGCAAACCGAATCCTATGCGCCGGTTTTTATTCAATCAGTGCAATCTCCAACGTCTCAGCAATCTCGTCCGAAGCTATCGCGGCGCCAAGAATAAACTTAGGCTTCAATGCGCTAAGTACTCAATCCAACTCCGCGATTACAAGCCATCTTCAGTTGAGCGCTCAGAATTTCTACACACAAAAAACTGAAATTAGGACCCTCAAGCCGGGCCCAACCTCTAACCCTATCGAACATTGGTGGAACCAAAGTGTATACTCGGCACCCCTTCATCCGAATTCAGCCGGTCAGATTGCAACGCTTGTTAATGTTGGCGGTTTTGGCTTAGGGCGAATGCAAATCGATTTTGCGATAAAAGTAGTAAGGTCTCAACCTGGCGACAAATTGCTACCCATTGTTCCTAATAGATTTGGTTATTACGCCGCAGACGGTGAACCGGTTGGTACGCTAATACCCGTTCCGTCAACTGCTTCGATTGAAGGGTCTGAGGGAATGCATTGTGATATCGGCCAGAATGACTGCCACTATATTGTTAGAAGTGACAATCTTTTATACGAAACCTGGCATACCTCAATTTCCGACGATCAACTCCAAACCCAAGTATTGGCAATTTGGGATCTGAACAAAGCGATACCTGAGTCGGGCCAGGGTGATCATTGCACCAGTGCGGATGCTGCAGGCTTCCCGATCGAACCGTTATTGTGGAATGCCGACGAAGTCTTAGCAGCACTGGAACGGGACAAGTCCGGCCATGGGGATATTGGTCACGCGATTCGCTTTGTCCTTCCAAATGCCCGCATCGCAAACGATCCCGATATGGGGGGGAAATCAGGGCGACTCTATGTACGTCCCGCGTCACACGCCGGTGCACCGAAAGGTCCCAAGAATTCAATTGCCTACGGATCTCGGCTTAGATTACGCGCGGACTTTCCGACAAACGGCTACAATCCCGCCGCTCAAGTTATGATCAACACAATGAAACGATACGGGATTGCGTTGGCAGACGGTGGCAATATCGCATTGACCGCAGAATCCGATCGTTACACACAAACCAAATGGCGCAAACTGGGTATCAATTCCAGAACCTTCGCCGCCACTCTAGGAGGCCAACCGATCAAAGCCGACGATTTCGAAGTCATCGATACCGGTCCACGTATTGCAGAAACTTTCAACTGCGTCAGAAACTAGTAGTTTATCAGGGTTAAATTGACAAAATACTAGTGCGGTTGCGACGTATTCACGCTTGAGTCAGTTGCCATCTTGAGTAATGCATCCAATTTATCTTTCAATCGATCGCAATTTAGCTCAATCCCATCAATTTGCTTTTGCATCGCAACAACTACATCGTTCAGTGCTTGCAAATGTTCTTCCTGAAAAGCCAATCTTGTTTCCAACTCTATAATTCGTTCTTCATCCATTAAATACCTCCAAGTAGGCGCTTATTCTAGCCACCCTAGCCAGCTTGTAACAGTCGAGAAGTTTTGCGCCTGCTCGATCAACATACTCCTCCCCTAGAATCCGTCGAATATCAACTTCTGGCAAGAGCATCCAGCAACGTTATACAATCATCACTGTTTTGTTTTGATACGCAAATACGTTTTAAAAAAGCCATATCCACGGACCTTAAAGGAATTTGATGACCGAAGATAAATACGCTCGCACCATGGCATTGATTGACCAGGCAAATAAACAGGATCCAAATTTAGAAACCCGGGAGGGTGAACGCGTTGCCAAAGAATGGTTGTACAGTGAACGTATGACGGTTTGGCTAGATCGATTGGAGCCAGATGCCCCGGATATATTGCGCATCGCTGCTAGAGCCCAGCACATCTGCCGCTGGATGATTCCACGCGATTCCTATCCGAGAACCCGTGCGGGATATTTGCAGTGGCGCACCCAGCTCTATTCTTTCCACGCCGAAAAAACCGCGGAGATAATGCAACAAACCGGTTATGACGAAATCCAAATCGAGCAGGTCAAAAAAATAATTCGAAAACGCGGTTTGAAGAAAGAAGCCTTTGCGCAAACTATCGAAGATGTCGCATGTTTAGTTTTTTTAGAAAGTTATTTTGCCGATTTCGCAAACGAATACGACGAAGAAAAAATAATTTCCATCGTACAAAAAACCTGGAAAAAAATGTCAACGAGAGCACAACAAGCAGCACTTGAAATGGAATTACCGAACGCTGTCTCAGCTTTGGTCCAAAAAGCCCTGACCTGATTTGTATGCTTAAAATGTTGTTCAATCAGTTTAATTTTCAATCTTCCGGTAGCCTGGCAGAAATTGCGGTTTGTAGATACTCTGTTCAGATCCCGGACATCAGAGAGATGCTGACATGAAGACGATCCTCGCTCTGGACCAAGGGACCACCAGTTCCCGCGCCATCGTATTCGATGAACTAGGGGCAATAGTAAAAATTGCCCAGCAGGAATTTCAACAGTTTTTCCCGCACCCCGGATGGGTCGAGCACGACCCGGAAGAAATTTGGACCTCGCAATACAATGTGTGCAAAAAGGTCATTGCCGACCCGACTGTCTCAGTTGAATCACTTGCCGCGCTCGGCATCACCAACCAACGCGAAACCACGATTGTATGGGAACGCGCAAACAGTAATCCTATATACAACGCAATCGTATGGCAGGATCGCCGAACCAGTGATTATTGTGAGCTACTCAAAAGCGAGGGTCACAATGCTACGATTCGAGAAAAAACTGGATTGCTGCTGGATGCGTATTTTTCTGCGAGTAAAATTCACTGGATACTGGAAAATGTTAGCGGAGCCAGAAGCAAAGCAGAAGCGGGTGAGTTAGCGTTCGGTACAGTTGATTCATGGCTGGTTTACAAACTAACCAAAGGCCGATTACATATCACAGATGCGAGCAACGCATCGCGCACTATGTTATTCAATATACACGACGGAATTTGGGATCCGTCGCTACTACAATTATTCGACATTCCAGCCTCGATATTACCCCGGGTTAAGCCATCCAGTGAAGTCTATGGCGAGTCTACAGATGACGTCCTGGGCAAAGCTATCCCAATAGCCGGTATCGCGGGCGACCAACAAGCAGCTCTATTCGGACAACAATGCACACAGGCCGGATCGGTAAAAACCACTTATGGCACAGGCTGCTTTATGTTGTTAAATACCGGTACGCAACCTGCGCAATCCTTGAACAAGCTACTGTGTACCGTCGCTTGGCAAATAGGGTCTCAACTCACCTATGCGCTGGAAGGCAGTGTGTATACGGGCGGTGCGGTCATTCAATGGTTACGCGATGGTTTGGGCATCATCCATTCGGCACAACAAAGCGAAACCCTCGCCGCATCGGTAACAGACAGTGATGGGGTGATTTTGGTGCCCGCTTTTACTGGATTGGGCGCGCCCCATTGGGACCCCTATGCTCGAGGTACGATAATGGGACTATCCCGAGGATCAAACAAAGCTCATATTACCCGCGCCGCGTTAGACTCAATCGCATTCCAAGTCGCCGATCTGTTGGATAACATGGAGGCCGAATCCAACATTTCGATTGGCGAAATGCGCGTCGATGGCGGTGCGTGTGCAAACAATTTGCTTATGCAAATCCAAGCGAATGTCATTGGCAGACCTACATTGCGCCCTGTGGTTGTTGAAACTACTGCCCTAGGCGCGGCGTACTTGGCCGGTTTGGCAGTCGGTGTGTGGCCAAATATTAACGCACTGGCGGACAATCAACGTATACAACGAAAATTTATACCCGATCTCGATACCAGCCAGATCCAAGTGCAGCGCACTTTGTGGGATCGTGCAGTGATACGTTCACACCGTTGGCTGGATGAATAGATTCAAAACATCGGTTTTATTAGACGGAGGCAATTATGGATCGCGATGTAATGATCAATCGGCTGTCGACGCAATCGGACGACTGGGACCTGATTATTATAGGTGGCGGCGCCACCGGGCTCGGTTGTGCAGTTGATGCGGCATCGCGTGGGCACAAAATCCTGCTATTGGAACGCGGAGATTTCGCCAAAGGAACTTCGAGCCGATCGACCAAATTGGTACACGGCGGAGTTCGCTACCTACAACAGGGTAATTTCTCATTGGTAATGGAAGCCCTGAAGGAACGCGGCACGTTACGCCAAAATGCCCCCCACCTGGTCTCGGAACTACCGTTGGTCGTACCAAATTATGATTGGTGGGAAGCACCCTGGACCGGTATAGGGCTGAAAATCTATGATTTAATGGCAGGCAAACATGGCTTCGGCAAATCTCAAATTCTATCCCTGGAAGAAACGGTAAACAAAATTCCGACCATTGAGCAAAACGGGCTGCACGGTGGAATCGTATATCACGATGGCCAATTCGACGACGCCCGTCTCGCCATCAACTTGGCGCGAACCGCAGTCAATCAAGGTGCTACGTTGATCAATTACGTGGAAGTATCTGCGCTGCACAAATCGCGGGACATCATCGATGGTGTAACGGTAACCGATCTGGAATCAGGCCAAAGCCACGAACTTCGTTGTAAAGCAGTAATTAACGCGACCGGAGCGTTCAGCGATGCGGTCCGCCGCATGGACGATCCAAACAGCGAAAATATAATCACTCCAAGCCAGGGCGTTCACTTGATGCTACCCGGTAGTTTTCTACCGGGGAAAACCGCGATCCTGGTGCCTAATACTCGAGATGGACGGGTCATCTTTCTGATTCCCTGGCATGACTGTGTGATGGTTGGGACCACCGATACCCCGATTGACGAGATAGCGGTTGAACCGCGCGCTCAATCACAGGAAATCGACTTTTTGTTGGAATACGCCGCCCAATATTTGGATCATGACCCTACCCGGGAAGACGTTTTGAGCGTATTCGCCGGGATTCGTCCCCTGGTGGGAAGCAGCGAAGACGAAAATACAGCGAATTTATCACGCGATCATTCGATCATGATTTCGCATTCCGGCTTGATGACAGTTGCCGGCGGAAAATGGACCACCTACCGGAAAATGGCCGAAGACTCAATAGACCAAGCCCAGATCCTTGCCGAACTCGACTTTAAACCCTGCGTCACAGAAAAATTGCAAATTCATGGTTACCATCATCACGCGGGAGAATTTGGTGATTTAGCTTGGTACGGTGCGGACGCGAATAATATTCAAACGATTATGACTGAAAACCCGGCAAACCGTGAGATTATCCATCCTGCCCTCCCAACCGTGAATGCTGAGGTAATTTGGGCTGCTCGCAAAGAAATGGCCCGTACAGTCGAAGATTTCCTAGCTCGCCGTACTCGGTCTTTGCTTCTCAATGCACGCGCCAGTATTGAAATGGCGCCCCAGGTTGCGGAGCTTATTGCGACCGAATTGGGTCATGATAGTGCGTGGCAAGAATCCCAGCTCAACGCATACAAAGATCTGGCGGAAGGATATATCTTGAACTAATAACTAGCATACCAAGATAGCAATCCCCAGCCGCTATTATTCGAAGAATTAAATCAATTTTAGCCACGCAGTGATTCTCAAATATCTTGGATAACTTCAAGACGCCCTCCGTAATCAGGTCCTTACCAAGCGCATGAATAAAGAATCGAAGACCAACGAAGACTTGCTTACCAGATTAATCACCGGATATCCCGCATCGGACAGCGAATTGATCGCAAAAGCACTGTCGCTTCCGATAGAAAATATCGAAGCCAAACCAGTTAGGCCCAAGGGTGTTGAAGTCGCACTGATACTCCGTGATTTGGGCGTAGACGCGTCCACAATAATCGCCGCACTATTGAGCGATCCCCGACTGCGCGACGAACTGTGTGAAACCGATATACACACGAACTACGGTGAATCCGTTGCCAAACTGGTCAAGAACGTTAACTGGCTCAACACCTTTAATATCTATTCACCTCAAATAATCTCCAAACCCGAACAGGCGGAAATGCTCCGCCGTATGTTGTTGGCGATGGTAGACGACGTCCGCGCGGTATTGATCAAGCTAGCGTATCGCGTACAACGCCTTAAAATTTTACCTCAGGAAGATTACGAAGTTCGGCTTTATATATCGCGGGAAACATTGGATGTTTACGCACCCTTAGCGAACCGACTGGGCATCGGCCAATTAAAGTGGGAACTGGAAGATTTAGCACTCCGTTATTTGGAACCCCAGCTATACAAGAAAATATCCAAATCGCTGACCGAGAGTCGGGCGGATCGGGAGGCCTATTTGAGCGATTTTATCGCGCAACTAACAGCCGAATTCGAGCAAAACGGTTTAAAAGCCAAAATCTACGGGCGACCCAAACACATTTACAGTATCTGGAAAAAAATGCAGCGCAAAAAAGTTGATTTTGTTGACGTCTACGATCTACGCGCCGTCCGGGTTATCGTTAATAAGTTATCAAATTGCTATACCGCGCTGGGGATTGTGCACGGACGCTGGCCCTACGTTCCCCAAGAATTTGACGATTATATCGCCAACCCAAAACCCAACGGTTATCAATCTTTGCATACGGTGATCGTCGGCCCGGACTCAGCAATGGTGGAAATCCAAATCCGCAGCGAAAACATGCACGACTTCGCAGAGCTCGGGGTTGCTGCGCACTGGCGTTATAAAGAAGGAAGCAAGCAAGACGCCGCAACAGAGAAAACCATTTCGTCGATTCGTCGTTTGCTGGAAAACAAAGATGACGATAACAGCTTGTTGGATGATTTTCGAACAGAACTCTACAACGATAGAATCTTTGTGCTAACCCCAAAGGGAGAATTAAAAGATATGGTAAAAGGCTCCACGCCACTAGATTTTGCCTATGCGGTTCACAGTGAAGTCGGACACCGTTGCAGAGGCGCCAAAATCGATGGCCACATTGTACCGTTGACATACAAGTTACAATCTGGCGAACAAGTGGAAATTTTGACGGCGAAAGAAGGCAGACCCAGCCGAAACTGGATGGAACCACAACTCGGATATCTGAACACGCCGCACGCTAGAAGCAAAGTTCGCCATTGGTTTCGCGAACAAGACCATGAACAAAATATTCGCGATGGCAAAGCAATCCTAGAAAAAGAACGGCAGCGCTTGGGAATCAAAGAATACAGCATGGAACACCTGCTGGAACATTTCCATGCATCTAATAACGAAGAAATATTAATCCAAATTGGCCGCGGGGATATTACATTAACCCAGGTTGCCGAAGCCATGAATCCACGCGAGAAACAGGATAATTTCCTAAGCATACAAACCGGCAAAAAACCCGAAACACCTGTGCCGTCCCACGACATTACCGTTCAAGGGATTGGCAACCTGATGACAAATTTTGCAAAATGTTGCAAGGCCCTTCCAGGCGACCCGATAATTGGATATATCACTGTTGGAAAGGGCATTACCATTCACCGACAGGACTGTCATAATGTAATTCTATTGCCAACCGATCGACAAGATCGGTTGATTGACGTTTCCTGGGGACATACGCCGCGAGCTTATCCGGTAGACATTTTCATCAGGGCCTTCGACCGGCACGACCTGTTGCGGGACATAACGGAAATACTGTCCAACCAACATGTAAATATCCAAGAAGCCAGCACCCACAGCGATATACAAGACCAAACTGTAAACCTTCGCATGACGTTGGAAATAAAGAACACCGCACAACTCAGCCATATCATCGGTAAAATTGGGCAATTACACAATATACTCGAGATAAGCCGGCAAAACTAATCGGCTATTCGGTTGAAATATTCTTTTCGATCGGCTGTTGTGCAATGTCAAGCAAGATCAATATCGTTGATCAGAGGTTCAGAAAGTATATACAATGATATCCAGCAAACTGAGCAACTAAACGGACACGGCCATGCATAAAAGTTTCAGCATTAGATTAATTATTTTGGCGCTTGCGACAACATCAGTTTGGGCTGACCGAATTGGCCACGTCGATACGAAATTCAAATGGCTTGGCCCAGACGACAAAATTATTATTGAAGCATTCGATGACCCCGAAGTACCTGGTGCCACCTGTTATCTGAGCAGAGCCAAAACCGGTGGATTCACTGGCGCTGTTGGCGTGGCGGAAGATACCGCAGACGCGTCGATATCATGTCGCCAGACTGGGAAAATCGTATTGAACGAAGATATCAAGTCCGGTAAAAACGATGGACAACGGGTGTTCAAGAAACGAACCTCCTTGGTATTTAAAACCATACAGGTCGTTCGGTTTTACGATAAAACCCGGCACGCCCTAGTTTATTTAGTATACAGCGATAGGGTCGTAGACGGATCCCCTGAAAATAGCGTGGCCGCTGTACCAATAATGCCCTGGGGACAATAACCCATTACAAGAGTTTGCTCATACTTTGTTAGCTATATCGAATCTTCATTTAGAATTGCCGGCGCTTTTCAAATTCTTTACCCAATACGATTGCAACAAAAATCCACGCACACCCTAATATCGCCCCTATCAGCGCGATGATCGCCAAACCGAAACCCGAAGCTTTCAAAAAACTGAACATCCAGCTACTGCATAGATCACCCAATCGATATATAACGGTGTCGATAAAATTCTTGGCTTTATAGCGTTCTTCCGGGGAAACCACGGTAAAAAGCATATTGACGGTAGGAACCGCAATCGAAAAGGCCGTGGCTCGGCGCATAATCTGGACCAATAAGACAACGCCAAGTCCCGGCGAAAAACTCAGAAGCGACATGCCGGCAAACATCAATAAAGGCAATATTCGAATAGCGTTACCGGCACCGAATTTTGTCACAATCCTACCGGTCAAGAAAATTTGAAGTACTACCGTGATAGTGTTGACAGTTAAATCGACCAGCGCGAACAACTGGGTTCGCTGTTCCGGTCTGTCGTATAAACCGGAAACGATATCAGCCTGCTGCAAATATAGAATTGAGCCAGACATGGTCGCCAATATTGTGTAGATCGCGATCAAAAATAGAAATCGCGACTGAAAAACCAAACGTGCGCCAGCAACTACGGACCCACCAATGGGCTTGGGTTGAATGACCGTTCGGCTAAGACTCAGCCTGGTATCCAGGACACTAAGCAAACGGCCAATGCTGAATATTGCACCGATCAATAGCAGTGCCGAAAGCAAAAGCAACGTATTAACACCAATGTTATTAACCAAAGCCGCGGTCAATATTGGACCGGTAATAGCACCAGCGCTGCCACCCGCCGCGATGATGCCGAACAAACGTTGGGCTTGCTCGGTATCGAAGATATCGGACATGAAACTCCAAAACACCGAAACCACAAAAAGATTAAAAACACTTACCCAAACAAAAAATACTCGTTTTGCCAATTGGGCGTAACCGACAAACTCAAAAACAGCGTAGAATGCCAAAACGTTGCAAACAAAAAACAAATACACCCATGGCACAAATTTGCGTCGCGGGAAACGACTGCTTATCCATCCATATATCGGTACCAGCAGCAACATCACCACAAAAACTGCACTAAAAAGCCAATGTAACTGGTCCACACCACTGGCAACGCCCATTTCTTCCCGTAGCGGTCGCAAAATGTAATAACTCGCCAATACGCAAAAAAAATACAAAAATGACCAGATAACTTGGGTCATTTCATTTTTTTCAACACGTAACAGGGCCGCTATCTTTTGATTAATTGTCATTTTTAATCAATTCAAAACATTTACCACAATGCTGGAATTCGGTGAATATTTCTCCGCTACATTCAGTTGACTGCCAGCTTTAAATAAAACCATCTCCGTTGTTAAGTGACATAACCGCCTCCATTTCAAATAAATAAAGTTATGAATTAGAACGGTTTATATCGCCCGACGAGCGCAATCACCTTAGCACGAATAATTCATACGGATTAAATTAATAATTGAAGACCGGCTAAGTCATACCAGATTCAAAACGGAAGAAAAATATTTCACAAAACAGGATTCGAAGCTTTCAACCCAAAGTGAAATTGGAGCCAAATCGATAGCCATCGGTGAAAGTTCAGCAAAGCGTTACGCGAAAACCAACTTTTAAACTGAAACTCGGATGATTACAAAGTCCGAGAGATTTGCAAAAATGCGACGAAATTTCATACACAAATACTGGGAAATGAATTAATATAAGGCCTTTAGTGATCGAAAGACCCTATATTTTGTTGTTTTAGTACAACACCAACCAACCGATACGAAAACATGGACCTATCGACCGACTATCCTTTGCTCAGTGAAATTGATTCGCCCGAAGATCTTCGTAAACTACCGGAAGATCAACTTGCTGACCTTAATAATGAACTTCGGGATTTCTTACTAAACAGTGTAAGTCAATCCGGCGGGCACTTGGCGGCAGGACTTGGAACAATTGAACTGACGGTTGCCCTGCACTACATATTCAACACCCCGCAAGATCAAATAGTTTGGGATGTCGGTCACCAAGCCTATCCGCACAAAATTTTAACCGGTCGCCGCGATAATATTACAACCATACGAAAAAAAGGTGGCGTTTCACCGTTCCCCAAACGCGGAGAAAGTTGCTATGACGCTTTTGGAGTCGGCCACTCGAGCACATCGATAAGTGCCGCATTGGGTATGGCAATCGCCGCCGCAGAGGACAACCGCGATCAACAAATGGTTGCGGTGATAGGTGATGGAGGCATTACCGGTGGAATGGCCTTTGAAGCATTAAATCATGCAGGGTCTCTTGACGCCAATTTACTGGTTATTTTAAACGACAATGATATGTCGATTTCACCAAACGTTGGTGCACTGAACAACTACCTGGCGAAGATTTTATCCAGTAAAACATATTCGACTGTACGCGAAGAAAGTAAAAAAGTGTTAAGCCGTATGCCGTCGGTATGGGAATTAGCGCGCCGTACGGAAGAACACATGAAAGGCATGGTTGTACCCGGTACGCTTTTCGAAGAATTAGGATTCAACTATATTGGCCCGATAGACGGACATGATTTACCCAATCTGATTACAACCTTGCGCAATCTCCGCAACTTAAAGGGCCCAAGGTTTTTGCATATCGTCACTCAAAAAGGTAAAGGCTATCTACCGGCAGAAAAGGACCCTATTGCCTACCACGGAGTATCTTCGTTCGACCCCAAACTGGATCACCTGCCCAAATCGGTTTCCACGCAACCTACCTACACGCAGGTATTTGGTCAATGGTTATGCGATATGGCGAAGAAAGACCGTCGTTTACTGGCTGTTACACCAGCCATGCGCGAAGGTTCCGGTTTAGTAAAGTTCTCCGAGCAATTTCCGGATCGTTATTTTGATGTTGCTATCGCGGAGCAGCATAGTGTCACCGTAGCAGCTGGAATGGCTTGCGAAGGTTTTAAACCGGTTTTGGCCATCTATTCAACCTTCCTACAACGCGGATACGATCAATTAATCCACGATGTGGCCATACAAAACCTACCGGTTTTGTTCGCGATTGACCGTGCAGGCTTGGTGGGCCCCGATGGACCCACTCACGCTGGTAGCTTCGACTTTAGCTATATGCGCTGTATTCCGAATATGATTATTATGGCTGCCGGTGACGAAAATGAGTGCCGCCAAATGCTGTATACCGGCTTCTTGCACGATGGACCCGCATCTGTACGTTATCCGAGAGGCAAGGGACCCGGCGTAGAAGTCGAACAGAAAATGACCGCAATACCGATCGGTACTGCAGAACTTAAACGCCAAGGAAAAAAGATTGCCATATTGGCATTTGGCGCGATGCTCACAGAGGCACTGGAAGCGGGCGAAGAATTGAATGCAACCGTTGTTAATATGCGTTTCGTGAAGCCCTTAGACGAATCAATGATTATCCAGATGGCTGATAGTCATGAAATGCTAGTCACATTGGAGGACAACGTGATCGCTGGTGGGGCAGGCAGTGCGATCATTGAATGCCTGCAAGCTCGTCAAATATTGATTCCAACATTAAATATTGGGTTGCCAGACCAGTATATTGAGCAAGGTTCGCGCGAAGAATGCCTGTCCGATGCCGGGTTGGAAACGGAAAAAATCATCGCCAAAATTAATGCATACGTCGATAATCGGGCGTCTCTGGTGCCCCAAGACAGACTCCGGTCGGAACGTTGATTTTTTAGACTGATTGTCGCTCTTCTATTATGGACAGGTTGCGTGCAAAAATACGTGATATCCCCGATTTTCCGAAACCCGGCATCCTGTTTAAGGATATCACCCCACTAGTCAACGACCCGTCTGCGTTGCGTCTGGCCGTACACCAATTATTACATCCTTTCCTGGGTCAAGATATTTCGTCAGTAGCAGGGATGGAAGCTCGCGGATTCATTTTTGGTTCGTTAGTTGCTTGGGAACTCGGAGTTGGTTTTGTACCGCTGCGGAAACCTGGGAAATTACCCTATGACGTTCATAGCGTTTCTTATGACTTAGAATACGGATCAGCAAGCCTGGAAGCTCACAAAGATGCATTGAGTGTTGGTGACCGAGTGTTGTTAATCGACGACCTGCTAGCGACCGGCGGAACCGCAAAAGCAAGCTGCGACCTGGTCGAACGTATGGGGGCACAAGTCGTCGCCTGCGCATTTTTAATCGAACTTGCCGAACTCGGCGGACGGAAAAAACTAGAACAATACGAAATCCATTCGTTGCTGAGCTACTAACTACAATTTATTGGACCTAAAGACAGTTTTAAACTCAGGCTACTAGAAGTTACATCAATCGAATGTGGTATCTGCAAGGTCCACGCCAGCAATCTGTTCGTTTTTATACACCCTACCTTTCCACCGGGTTCTTTCGCCCCGCCAATACCGTATCGCTGAACTCCAGGTCATTGCCAGATATAAAACCGCGGCGAACGGCAACGTAATCGCCCATCCGCTGTGGCAACCGTAGTAACGTAAACATGGTAGATAAGTAACTAACATAATGGCCAATGCCGCGATTGACAAGCCTTGCACTGAGACATCGGCTAAGAATAAGCCAACGACGGGTAAAACAAAAAGAATCAGCAAAAGCAACGTACACAAGGCCAAAAGCCAAACCGAGTAAATCAACTGAGTATAAGCCGTTCTTGCGACCATATCCCAAATGTCACTCAACCTCTGATAAGGCCGCTGACTGCGTACCGAGCGACTAAGCCCGGTCCAAATCGGATTACCCTGTAATTTTATTAGTTTAGCCAAGGTACAGTCATCAATGACCGCCCCTTTTAACATATTTAGGCCACCAATCTGCTTGATCAATGGGGTTTCCAGGAGAATGCAACCGCCCGCAGCGGCAGCCACTCGGCTGCGGATCGAATTTGATAATGAAAACGGGTAAAGCATTTTAAAAAAATACACGAATGCTGGCATCAGCAATCGTTCCCAAAAAGTTTTCATATGCGGCGCAGCCAACAAAGACACAAAGCGTGCCCCAGTCTCCCGTTTCATAGTCAATAGACTATCGATTGTACCGGGATCAACAACAATATCCGCATCCAACAATAGTGTTAATGGCGTTTTAACCTGATTAACTCCTTGTTGTTGCGCCCATAATTTGCCAGTCCAACCGGGTGGCAACGACTTACCCTTTAACAGCCGAATGCGATCCGACTCAAGACTATTTACCGATGAAACAGTTGCGTCTCTGGAATTATCATCAACCACAATGACACGTAAACCGCGGTTTTCAGACAGTAATGCTGTTAGTGTGGTGGGTAAAACTTGGGCCTCGTTACGAGCCGGGATTACAACAGTGATGTGTTTTAATGACTGATCGTTATAACAGTTCGCCGCGTTCAGAGATTCACAGGTTCGCCAAGGCTGCCAAGGCAAAAGCAAGATAATCACCCAAACCAAAACGGCAATCAATATGCCGCTCATCCAAATGATCATCGAAAAATCAAGCATCCCCCAAACTCAGCACATCATTACTTCCGAAACAGGAACAATCAATACCGATGAGACTAACTCTTACTTTGCTACTCGGCAACTTCCAAACTCACATTTTCCAAACCTATGTTAGCTTTCATTGTTTGCGGGACAATTCCAACTTCGTATTCGGGCTCTACATCAGGAACCATCGGACCCGTCGTTCTAGGTCCCTTGATGGAAGTGTACAACGCCTTTAACGGGTGTTTTAGCATATCTTCAACGGCGGTCGATTCATACCCGCAATGAGCCATGCAATTTGAACATTTTTGATTCTTGGATGAACCATAATTGTCCCATTCGGTTTCTTCCATTAACTCTTTAAAGCTATTAGCATAGCCCTCATCAACCAGCAGATAACAAGGCTTTTGCCAACCAAAGATATTTCGCGTGGGATTTCCCCAGGGCGTGCAATTATAGCTTTGGTTTCCCGCTAGAAAATCCAGATAGAGTGTCGAATGATTGAGGCGCCATTTACGGCCTTTGCCCAATGCAAAAATACCGCGAAATAAATTCTTCGTCGTTTTGCCCTTGATAAATATGTCTTGTTTTGGGGCGTGTTCATAACTGAACCCCGGTGATATGGTGGCACCCTCCACACCCAAAGTGTTGACATAATCCAGAAATTCAGCGATTTCTTCAGGATTTTCACCGTCAAATAATGTGCAGTTAATATTTACCCTAAACCCTTTAGACAAGGCCAACTTAATTGCCTCAACCGCCCGATCAAAAACGCCTTCCTGGCAAACTGATTCATCATGGCGATCGCGGTTACCGTCCAAATGAATCGAGAAAGTCAAATACGGCGACGGCTCATAATCGTTTATACGTTTTTTCAGTAGTAATGCGTTGGTGCATAAATAAATAAATTTCTTACGCTCGATAATTTGGCGTACGATTTCCGGTAATTCTTTATGAAGCAATGGTTCTCCACCCGGAATGGAAACGATGGGCGCGCCGCATTCGTCGACAGCCTCCAAACATTCCTCAACCGACAATCTCTTCTGCAAAATCTCTTTAGGATAATCAATCTTTCCACAACCTGCGCACGCCAAATTGCATTGGAATAAAGGCTCAAGCATCAAAACCAAAGGATAACGTTCAACGCCACGAATTTTCTGTTTTAGCAAATACCGTGCTACGGCAAACTGTTGTCTTAAAGGTACGCCCATTTGTAACCCCTCTTATACGCCATTTCGATTGGATTCATTAGATCGGTCAGCCCGCCTTTTGGCAAGAACCGCCGGTAATCGGAAAGTTACTCCTTCAGGTTTAGCATCCATCTCAACAACCTGATTTACCCCCAACGCCTTCAATTCATCCAACACTTCTTGAACCAATACTTCCGGTGTAGATGCGCCAGCGGTAATACCCACTCGTATATCTGGCGAAAACCATGATCTATTTAGATCTGCAGAATCTTGCACCAGATAGGAATTAACCCCCATTTGCTCACCAACTTCGCGTAATCGATTTGAATTGGAACTGTTACGCGCGCCTACAACTATTAACAAATCAACCCGGTCTGCCAATTTTCGTACAGCACTCTGGCGATTCTGCGTCGCGTAGCAGATATCGTCTCGACGCGGTTCGATAATATTCGGGAATCTTGTTTTCAGTGCTTGGACTATTACCGCCGTGTCATCTACCGATAATGTTGTTTGAGTCACAAACGTTAGCTGATCCGGATTATTAACCTGTAATTTCGTAACATCCTCGATATCCTGGACCAAATATATCTCACCGCCAAAACTGCGGTCATAATGACCCAAGGTTCCATTAACCTCTGGATGGCCGGCATGCCCGATCAGAATAACCTCTCGCCCTTCCTTTGCATTACGGATCACTTCAAGATGAACCTTCGTTACCAAGGGACAAGTTGCGTTGATTACCTCCAAACCTCGGCTTTCAGCGTTCTTGATCAAAGCATCCGAAACGCCGTGTGCACTGAATACCGTAACACCATTTTCGGGAACTTCGTCCAAGGTTTCTACAAACACCGCTCCGCGAGACCTTAAATCCTCAACGACACGTTGATTGTGAACAATTTCATGCACCACATACACGGGTGCGCCATAAATTTCGAGCGCTGATTCGACGATTTCTATCGCCCGGACAACTCCCGCGCAAAAACCACGGGGTTGGGTTAATACCACGTCCATATATCGCACCTATTTTGATTGAATGAGAATAATCGATGTAACATGCACAGCTAAGACGCAACATGACCTTAAAAACAGTTGTCGCGTTCCAACAACAAACAAGGATTGTAATGCAGCATATTCGTTCAAAAAACAGTAAATGTTTTATTTAACGGCTATTAAACGAGAAATCTTAACTCATTTTACGCGTAGGCACGGAAAATTACTACCAAGAAACGACGCTTTTTCGGAAAAAAGCGGGGCTTTAATCCAAATATTTGGATAAAAACAACAAATCATCTAATTTCTCGCACCGCATCAATCCATGCTATATATTGTTCATCGCTTGACTCAAATCATTTTTTCTATAAAATTCATTACTGTATTTTGTACATTGTAACAATGTTCGCATGCAATTACCGATTTATAAGTGCTGATTACTTGTTGTATTTTACCAATTATGGGGGGTTTTGATGCACAAATACCTGATTGGGACGTCGATGAATTTAACGCCCGAACGGTTGAATAATGAAATTAGGAAACACTCTATAGATCGGTAACTGTATTGATCATCTCTCGACCCAATAATACAATCAACGCAAACTACTAATGAACGGAATTCAAAATCCATCTCATACTGGGGCAACCTCCGGCGAGCGACAAGCCGATGAAGCGCTGCAGTCCAGACTACTGGATGGAGTGTCTAGAACTTTTGCGTTGACTATTCCACAACTTCCAAATGATTTATATCCAGTCGTTGCCAATGCGTATTTACTTTGTCGAATAGTCGATACTATTGAAGATGAAACAAGTCTATCGCCGGAACAGAAACGACAATTCTGTTCTGCGTTCGTAGAAGTCGTTAAGTATGGTGCTGATGCCACCCAATTTTCTCAAAACTTGACACCGCTGTTGTCGACACAGACCATTCCAGCAGAACACGAACTGGTCAAACAGATTCCGCCGATCATTAAGATTACCAGAAGCTTTTCAGATATACAGATCAGTGCACTGTCCGGATGCGTCGAAACTATGGCCAATGGAATGCCACAATTTCAAGCGCAGGGCCTTGATAAAGGACTGCCAACCATGGACGAGATGGACCGCTACTGTTATTACGTTGCGGGATGTGTCGGTGAAATGCTTGCCAAACTATTTTGCGAATATTCTAGCGAAATAGCTCCAAACGAAGCGGTATTGATGAATCTATCGGTGTCGTTCGGCCAAGGTTTACAAATGACCAACATTCTAAAAGATATCTGGGATGATTTGGACCGAGGTGTATGCTGGTTACCGCAAGATATTTTCGATGAATACGGCTACGATTTGGCCAAACTATCGCCCGATCAAGACAGCGAAGCCTTTAAAGCAGGGTTAGAACATCTGATTGAAATCGCTCACTTTCATCTAGCCAATGCGTTGTCTTTTACGCTGCTCATTCCCAAACATGAAACCGGCATTAGAAATTTTTGTCTCTGGGCATTAGGAATGGCGGTATTGACGCTTAAAAAGATCAAAGAAAATCTCAATTTTAATAATTCAAATCAAGTCAAAATCTCTCGCTACAGCGTCAAAGCCACGGTACTTTGCTCGCGTTTATGCGGGTCGCATGACGGTTTATTAAAACTGTTGTTCAATTGGTGCGGTCGTGGCTTGTCAATTTCTCAATTCCATAAAATCAGTAAGATACAACACAATAAATTTGTATCTGAAATTCATCACAGCAAAGGATAAGGCATGCTAGAAGAATCTACAGCTATTGATATCCAAGAGACGGCACTCGATTGGGTGTCAATCTCATCCAAAGATTTGAGCAGCGCTGATATTAATTCTGCCATCGCTGATGCCGAATCTGCACTGCGCGGTCTTCAAGAGAAGGATGGATATTGGCAATTCGAGCTAGAAGCTGACTGCACGATCCCTTCAGAATACATCACAATGATGCATTATCTGGGCGAAGTCGATGAATTGTTGCAAGCCAAGATCGCTAATTATTTACGCCCTAGACAAAATCAAGACGGTAGCTACTCCCTTTTTATAGGGGGACCCGGCGATATCAGCTGCACAACCAAAGTTTATTACGCATTAAAGCTGGCAGGAGATTCACCCAGCCGCCCGCACATGCAAAAGGCCCGGCAATATATTCTTAACGCCGGGGGCGCAGCTAAATGCAATGTCTTTACTCGAATTCTTCTAGCCATGTTTGAACAGGTGCCATGGCGTGCGGTGCCGTATATTCCGGCTGAAATTATGTTTCTTCCGCGCTGGTTTCCATTCCATCTGGAAAAAGTATCCTATTGGTCCAGAACAGTCATGGTTCCGTTATTCGTTTTATGTTCTCTAAAAGCCACAGCGCAGAACCCCAGAAACATCGGAATTAGAGAATTATTCATCGTTGCTCCGGAGGAGGAACAACATTATTTTCCGAAACGGACAATTCTAAACAAAATATTTCTAGGTTTGGATCGCCTAGGCCGCACAATCGAGCCCCTGATTCCGAATTTTATCCGGCGTCGTGCACTGAATAAAGCGCGCGATTGGTTCATGATGCGCCTAAACGGCGAAGATGGACTCGGAGGTATTTTCCCAGCTATGGTTAACGCCTACGAAGCAATGTTGCTGTTGGGAATTCCCAAAGATGATCCAAATGTCGTTACCGCGCGTAAAGCATTGGACAAATTATTGGTCGTACGCGATCACGATGCATACTGCCAACCGTGCCTATCTCCAATCTGGGATACCGGACTAGCAGTCTTGGCCCTGCAAGAATCCGACCCGCAGAAAAACGCAAGCGTGATTCATCGAGGACTGGAATGGCTGGTGTCAAAACAGTTACACGATGAACCCGGAGATTGGCGAGTCGCCTGCCCGGATTATCAGGGCGGCGGTGGCTGGGCTTTTGAATTTGAGAACCCCTATTATCCAGACGTCGATGATTCCGCGGTTGTTGCATATGCTCTGGCACAGAATAACAGCGCCGATTTTAAAGATGCCACCGATGAAGCGGCACGCTGGATTGAAGTAATGCAATCCAGCAATGGCGGTTTTGGGGCATTCGATATCGATAACACGAATTATTATCTCAACGATATTCCATTTGCAGATCACGGCGCATTGCTCGACCCGCCCACTGCGGACGTCAGTGCGCGCTGCGCAATGTTTATTGCAAAAATTGTTGATGAACAACCACAATATCGTTCGGTATTGGAAAACTGTATAGATTACCTCCGTTCCGAACAAGAATCCGATGGTTCTTGGTTTGGCCGCTGGGGCACCAACTATATCTATGGAACATGGTCCGTATTGGTAGCGCTAGCCGAAACCAAAATTTCGAAAAGCGACCCGATGATTCAAAACGCGGTGCATTGGCTCAAAAGCAAACAACGCATGGATGGCGGATGGGGCGAAGATAATTTGAGTTATCACGAGGATGCCTTTATTGGTGAAAATGCATTCAGTACATCCTTTCAGACTTCTTGGGCATTGCTCGGACTAATGGCAGCAGGGCAAACAGATTCGCCTGAAGTTACCGCAGGTATTGATTTCCTGCTGAAGAACCAGCAGGGTGGCGGATTTTGGAACGATGACTGCTTTACCGCACCAGGTTTTCCGCGGGTTTTTTATCTAAAATACCACGGTTACGATAAATTTTTCCCATTATGGGCGCTAGCGCGGTACCGTACCCTTAAACAATAATAAGTGCGAAAATTAGGCATAATCGTCGCGCTGCCCGGAGAGAAGAAAACATTATCAAAACCCTATAAAAAAATCAGGCAGCCTGACGGCGTAAATATTAAAATCCTGCTGTCAGGAATGGGGCGAGATAATGCTGCCTCAGCTGCACATGAGCTGCTCAGAGCGGACTGCAAGGCGTTATTGAGCTGGGGTTGCGCCGCGGGTCTGGCGCAAAAGTTACTCCCTGGCGATTGTTTGATCCCTCAAAGCGTCATTTCCGAAGAATTTTCTACCGCAATAGCAGTGGATGATTTGTGGCACCATAGCATTTACAAGCGTTTATCTCCGCTGACACGCCTATATACCGAACCATTGGTAGAAAGTTCCGGTTTAATTTCTGCTGCCGCTGATAAGATCGCTTTGGGCAAACGCACCGGCGCCTACGGATTAGACATGGAAAGCGTAGCCATTGGCAGAGTTGCAACCCAATATAACGTTCCTTTTGTTGCCATCCGTTGTATCGCTGACCCCGTGTCGATGAGCCTCCCTGATTCCGTTACAATAGCTTTGAATGGCGTTGGCGGACTAAATATCCCGAAGTTACTAATGCACACTCTACTGCACCCATCTAACATAGCGGGTTTGATAAAATTAGCCGCCAATTTTAAAGCAGCCCAAAACAGCTTGGCCCAGTCCGCACACCTGTTGTACCCGGATTTCTGCTTAAACGAAACCCCTAACAATCTATAAATTGAATCCTGAGTTGCGTCATGTCCTCACCGAAAAAACTGGATTTGTTACTAGATCGTATATTATTGGGGTGGGTCTCCGCCGCAATCCGTCTTAGCTGGATACTGGTACCGGTTTTTTTCATTGGTAGTGGGTATAGCCTGTATTACACCGCCAATAACCTGGGGGTAAATACAAATACCGAAGAAATGTTGTCGGCTGATTTGCCGTTTAGGATCAATCATGCCCGCATGGAACAAGCATTTCCTCAAGACGCCAGAACTATCCTTGTTGTTGTCGAAAGCAACACCCCGGAACAAAGTAATCAAGTCATCCAACGATTAGGCAATCTGTTCCGTTCTGAACCCCAGTTCGTCAAATCCGTTTATATTCCAGGCGAAAATGAATTCTTCAAGAAGCAAGCTCTGCTCTACGAGGAGGTTGACAAGCTCGATCAACTGGCACTGGATATAACCCGAGCCCAACCGTTTCTGGGCCGCCTTGCACGAAATAATAGCCTGAGCGAATTCGCATCAATATTGGGTCAAGCAATAGCTGCCAAGGCCGAACAAAGCTCGATGAATCTGGACTCCCTTCTCGCCAGCACCGCTCACGCCATCCAAAACGCTACAAAGGGACATAGTGCAGCCATGTCCTGGCAAAATCTGATGCTTGGCGCAGAATCCAATTTCAACACAAATCAACGATTCATCCTTGTCAAACCGGTATTCAATTACGCGGAAATGGTCCCCGCCGAACCATCATTTAAATTAGTTCGAAGCATCGTTGACAAATTCCAAAGCGAACATCCTGGCGTACGAATTCGATTAACCGGAGAAGTCGCACTGGAACATGAAGAATTGGAAAGTATCAGTGAAGATATGACCATAGCTGGTGTTGTCTCTCTAATTTTAGTCTGTTTAACCTTGCTATTGGCTTTGCGGTCGGTCCAACTGGCGATCGTTACGGTTATATCATTGGTCACCGGATTGATATTATCGGCTGGCTTCGCAACCGTAGCGGTTGGCCACCTGAACTTAATATCCATAGCGTTTGCCGTGCTCTACGTTGGCCTGGGTGTCGATTATGCACTTCATTTGTGCTTGCGATACCGCGATTTCGTTAACGCAAAGATTCCGGTACAACGGGCGATTACGGACAGTACACGTGCCATAGGTCCGTCCATATTACTATGCACGGTCACCACATCGATCGGTTTCTTTGCATTTATTCCTACAGCGTACGTTGGTGTATCTGAGCTTGGCATCATCTCTGGGGTAGCCATGTTTATTGGTCTGTTCGTAACATTGACATTACTTCCAGCTCTACTGAAATTAATGCCGGTAAAACCGTGCGTGCCGACAATAGGAATAATTAGGTTTCCAATATGGTTCTACCAAATTCCAATCAAATTTGGTCGACAGATACGATGGACTACTCCGGTACTGATGTTGCTTGCGCTGCTGTTAATCCCACAGGTCTCATTCGATTTTGACCCCGTTGCACTGCGAGATCCACAATCTGAATCTGTAACCACGTTTAGAGATCTGCTTCAGGAAAAAGAAAGTTCACCACTGACCATTTCGCTACTCGCCCCCGACCGAAACAGCTCGACTGAGATCATCACACGTCTGGAACAACTGGACTCAGTCGATCGGGTTATCAGTATCACTAGCTTTATCCCCGAAGATCAAGACGAGAAACTGGATATTATCGCTGGTCTTGAAGAAAGTCTGGGACCCACCATGATCGAATTTCCGCGGTTACAACAAGAACCCGTAGCCAAACAAATCCTGGCACTGAAAAAATTATTGTTGATCGTCGATGCAAAAATATCAAGCCTTACGACCACCGGTAACAGACAACAGCTTCAAACGCTGCACGATGATCTGACTGAATTCCTGGCGCGACTAAATTCTTTGTCGGAAGAAAATAAAAAAACCATCTTGCTAAAATTGTCTGACAACTTGCTCGCAAACCTACCGATTGCAATAAATAATTTGCTGTTGACACTGTTGGCTTCACCCGTAGAATCCTTCGACCAGTTACCCGCCTCTCTCTACAGCCGTTGGATCAGTCAAAACGGAGATTACCGGCTACAGGTATTCCCAAGCAAGAACCTTAACCAAACAGAAAATCTTCGCGAATTCGTTGATCAAGTCCAACAGATCGCACCCAATTCTACAGATCTGCCTGTAATCTATGCAGAATCGGGTAAAGAGGTATTGCGGGCCTTTCAGCAAGCATTAACCAATGCCGTTATCGCGATAACATTGATCACGTTACTGGTTTTTCGCAGCATCCGACTGACCGCCTTCGTGCTTCTACCCCTACTCCTTGCCGGCTTACTAACCGGTGCATCAACCGTTATTTCTGGCGTCCCTTTTAATTTCGCCAATATTATTGCAATCCCACTATTGCTGGGATTGGGTGTCGATAGCGCGATACATGTGGTTCATCGGTTACGTCATATGACCCAAGATGAAAAAAATATACTCCAAACAAGTACTGCCCGTGGCGTATTTTTTAGTAGTTTAACGACAGCGGTCAGTTTTACCAGCCTGGCTTTTATATCGCATGCCGGCACCGCCAGTCTGGGTCAACTTTTAACCATTTCTATCGCACTAACGCTGCTATGCACATTGATTATATTACCGGCGTTCGCAACCAAATTTGATCCAAAATAATCCTAATATTCCACACCCAGGCCTCGAGGCACTTATGTCGACTTCCATAGCTGAATTATTGCAAACGCGGAACGGAGAAAATTTTGCACTGCACAACCAGTACCTAAACCCTCAGATGGTCAAAGTACTCAAAACCATTGGTTACGATCGGGTCTATAACAAAGCCAAGGGCCAGTATCTATATGACGACAAAGGAGACGAATACCTCGATCTGTTGAGCGGCTTTGGGGTATTCGCCTTAGGCCGAAATCATCCAACCGTGGCGACTGCAATCCAAGACGTGCTGAATGCTCAGCTGCCGGACATGGTCCAGATGGATGTTTCATTGTTGAGCGGTCTACTCGCGGAAAAAATAATTTCTTACTGCCCGGGCGATATAAATCGCATGTTTTTTTGCAATTCGGGCGCAGAAGCGGTCGAGGCAGCGCTTAAATTCAGTCGTTATACCACCGGGCGAACTAATGTTGTCCATTGTGAACATAGCTTCCATGGATTAACCCTGGGCGCACTATCGCTGATGGGAGAAGATATATTCAGACAGGGATTCGGTCCGCTTCTCCCGGGGTGCCATGCTGTTCCCTTCAACGACCTGGAAACGTTGGACAAAGCTTTATCACGCAAGGACGTCGCTGCCTTTATTGTCGAACCGATCCAGGGTAAGGGCGTAAATTTACCGGATGACAGTTATTTAATTGAGGCGGCCCGACTCTGTAACAAATACGGTACGCTATTTGTCGCCGACGAAATCCAAACCGGAATCGGCAGAACCGGAAAGTTTTGGGCCGTCGACCATTGGGGTGTAGAGCCGGATATGATCTTGATGGCGAAAGCACTATCGGGTGGATTTATCCCGGTTGGTGCAGTAGCGATGAAAGAATTTGTTATGGATAAGGTCTTTAATCGTATGGACCGTGCAGTGGTTCATGGCTCAACCTTTTCAAAAAACAATATGGCCATGGCAGCCGGAATTGCGACGATTGACGTTATTGAACAAAATCAATTGCTCGCTAATGCGACCAATATCGGTGGAAAAATTATGGATGAATTAAGCAAAATGATAGATCGTTACGAATTCTTGAAAAGTGTTCGTGGCAAAGGCCTAATGATCGCCGTTGAATTTGGCGCACCGACAAGTTTTAAATTAAAAACGGCGTGGAGTCTGTTGGAAACCGCCAATAAAGGTCTATTTTGCCAAATGATTACGATCCCGCTATTTGCACAACATAGAATTCTTAGCCAGGTAGCAGGGCATGGAATGAACGTGGTTAAACTTCTGCCCCCGTTAGTTATTACGGAAAAAGATAAAGACAACATCATTGACTCATTCGACGATGTAATCGCAGATTGTCACAAAGTCCCCGGATCAATTTGGGATCTAGGAAAAACTTTGGCCGGTCATGCGCTAAAAACCAAAAAAGAATAAAATAAAACTATGGGATAATACGATGAGAATTAATTTGTTTTTCCGCAATTATTGCCAATTCGCAACACTGATATTATTAACTAGCCTACTCCAACCAATCGCGGCCTATGCCCACGCTGTAGTTACCGAATCAACGTTGCGAGGAAAAGTCTTATCCGCAGACAAACCTATCCAGGTCTCGCTCAATTTCAATTCTCAAGTCGAATTGTCATTATCCAAAATTTATCTGGTACGCAAAGGCGATACGCACGAAGAAATTAACGTTAAACCCGGATCCACAGCAGGTCAAATCATAATTTCGATCCCAAGCCTTGAATCTGGGGATTACGCGATACATTATAAAGTATTCGCCGCGGACGGACATTTGACCGAAGACGTTCTGCACTTCTCCGTTTCTGATATTGCGGGTAAATAATAATGGAAGGTCTGGCCGATTTTCTCGATGCGATCCTTGGAGGCACTGATTTAATCTGTTTTTCGCTGGCTATGGGCAGTCTGTTTTGGGCCGGGTTAATACTAAAACCATGGCAACCAGAAACGTCAATCGATTATCGATTCACCATTATTAGCGTCCAAACGCTATACATAAGTGCGTTTGCATTAGCCATCGTGCAAAGCGCAACGATCTTCGTAAAAGCGTGGCTTATTACTGAAACATTGGGTCAGCCACCATTCCCGGCTTACGCAAATACCATCCAATTTCAAGCCGGCATTTGTCGCTTGTTCTTCGCAATAATTTTAGCCGGCTTCGCAAAATTCCATCTCTTAAAAAACACATCAAATCTAAATTCTTGGCTGGCAACAACGCTTTGCGCAATACCCTTGGTTATCTGTGGGGCATGGCTAGTCCACGGCGCGGGCCGATTCGATGACAAATATATGTTGATGTCATTAACCGTATTGCATCAGCTCGGCGCAGCACTTTGGCTGGGTGGAATTGCGCAACTACTTTCAATTTGGGCGTTTAAACGCCGCAACCCGCCTATCGACCCTCAATGGTCTGTTTTACTTTCTCGGTTTTCCAAAATTGGTTTTGGCGCAGTTGCAATCTTGTTGGCAACCGGCGTTCCAATGGGTTGGATCTATATTCAAACTTGGACCGGCTTAATGGGTACAGGCTATGGCAATCTGTTATCGGTCAAATTAGTCTTACTGAGTTTCGTCTTATGTTTTGCCGCATTTAATTTTACTGCGGTGCGGCTATATATGCGGCTGGGTTCGAATTTTGCCACAATAAACCGTGTACCCTATTTCATAGAAGCGGAAGCATTTATCTTGATCAGTATATTGTTTACCGCAGCAGCGCTCTCGTCACAGCCGCCTTCAGCGGATATCCCTGACCTCACCGTACCCTTTCAAGAAGTAATCGCTACCTTCAAACCTAGGATCCCCAGAACAACATCACCAACGCACCAGGAGCTGCTCGCCGGTGAAGCCGGACGTACCGCGATCATCGGCCAAACCCCATCGACCGCGGCCACAGATTGGTCCGACTACAATCACAACATATCCGGCATCATACTATGCGTGATGACACTTATCGGAATGCTATCCTATACCAGTCACTATCGATGGCCGCATTTCTGGCCGCTGGGCTTCGTTGGTTTGAGTCTATTTCTTTTTTATCGCAGTGATGCCGAATCCTGGCCATTGGGCCCACTCGGTTTTTGGGAGAGTACATTGGGTAATGGAGAGATTCTGCAACATAGAATCTCTACGTTACTGGCATTTTTACTAGGCGTTTTCGAGTACCAAGCAAGAAAGACAAAAAATAAAGACAGTTGGTTACCATACTTTTTCCCGATCTCTACCGCATTTGGCGGATTACTGCTGTTAACCCACTCGCATATTGGTTTCGAGGCTAAATCCGAATTTTTGATCCAGATTGGTCATACTTTGATGGGAGTACTATCTATCGTAATCGCCTGCGGCCGCTGGCTAGAATTACGACTCGATGGTCAGGCCGGTCGAGTCGCCGGGCTCATATCCGTATCGGGAATCTTTTTAATCGGTGTTATTCTGATGTTTTACCGGGAACCAATATATTAGTGATCAATGTAAATCTATCGAACCGAATTAGTGTAGGCCCGTGTTTTATCCTCGATGTGAGTCATCAACGCATCGAACCCTTTTTCGGATATCAAGGTTTTGTATTCAGCACGCTTTAACGCAAGATCACTCACTCCCTGCACGACGATGTTTATAATGACCCAACGGCCCTCGTGTTCCCGTAATACGTAATTGAAATCGATCATACCAGCTCGGTCGATGGAGTCGACTTCGGTTTGCTGCCCGGTAATTTTTAAATGCGATAAAACCTGAACCCTACCCCTTTTCATCGGTTTCTCCGAGTCGATCTGGAAGACCTCCCCATCGTAGTCATTGAAACGAAAAGCATAGGTTGCAATGCTGTAATCTGAAAAAACATCAACATACCTTGATTGCTGTTCGGCATCGAGCCGATCCCAATTCTTTTTGCCTATTGCAAACCGTGCGATATACGCTAAATCATGGGTCTGCTCGATCACTGGGGCCAACCTGTCATAGCGCCCTTGATATCCTAATGATTTGGAGTTTTTCATTGCATCAATTAGCGTGTCTTGCAATGACTTTACAACAGCCGTCGGCTGTATTGGTTGGTCAGCCATTACGATATTCAGACACGACGACAAAGACATCCAAACCGCAAAACAAAACTTATACATCTTTATTTAACCTCTTTTTTGTCGATTGAACTATATCATATTGATCGTCCCAGTTAGTTTAAGAGATCAAAACAATGGCTTGCCTAACTCCGTCTACATCAGTTCAGGTAAACAAATTTACCTGTAAACAATTTTGCGTCAATCTCGACCTAAATTCTGTCACAAATTTTTCACAAAACCTTAACCCCTTCGACATATAAGCCCTCTATATTGACCGACGTCCTCGGTTGAACTTCAAAAAAGGCTTGACCATGGCGTAACTTGCGGCCACATACCTAGAGCAGCCTATACAGCGGTCCACTCACGATTTACTTATAGTAACTGCGGAGATTGGGTCGAGAGCTGCACCACCCTAGTCGAAAGTGTTGACGGACAGCTTTCCGTTATCGAATGGCCCAAACAAAACTTTACACGCCTCAGCCAACATGAAAAGACTAAAAATACTTCTGATCAACGATGTCTGGAAACCACAAATAAACCGTGGAGCCGGGGTGTGGATACCTCATGGATACCTCACTATTCAAACCAGGGCTAAAAGACTGTCTCCAGGATTAACGCTCTAATTTCTAGCGTGACTGCACGGTCGTCATCCGGTTTTTTAGCCATTTTTTTCGCGCGCACTGCGCTCCTTTAAGGGGCGTATTAAAAACCGAGTACAAATGGCAGCTTGACCAATTTTCAAGCGACCTTTTGGTGTATCATACGCGATTGATTGAAAGAACGATTCAGCTGCGAATGAAAGACGAATTACAGAATTTCATCTTCGATGAATTGGTTTTCTGCGCGGATTCCAAACAATTTGGCCCGAATGATGACCTACTTGAAGCCGGATTGGACAGCATGGGCATCATGCGTCTAGTACTATACATTGAGGAGAATTTCGGCGTCATATTACCGGACGAAGAAATCCAAGCAGATAATGTTCGAACACTTAACGCGCTTGAACAATGGATCCGACGCCATAGTACAGCTTGATCGGTCACCACAAAAGACACTACCCACAAATCATCCAATCGACCTATTAGACCTGGGACAATAGTTATACATAGCGCGAACTAATATGCACCCACTGAATCCCGCCGATTGTTTCACCCTTGTCGTAGACCGCGAGATTCGCAAGCAACGGCTACCCGGTAATCTTTGCGCCTTTGTCGTTGAATTAGACAGCATGCCGAATATTGACGCAATGCAACAGCGTATAACGGCATTCGGTAAGGACAATCCAATCTGCACTGCGACGCTGGAAAAGCGTGGCCGTCGATATTACTGGAATGAATCTGCGAACCGCTCACTTAATTTACAATTACACCGATCCGAAGACGATCAAGAACAAGCCATCAATGGGCTCGAAAGTTTGGCTAGAATTTTAAATTGTAACGAGACTAATTCGCTTCAAATACCACTGCAATTTCACCTCATACCTCACCAGCAATCGTGGTTGTTCGCGATGCTTTGGCTCCACCCATTATGCGATGCCAAAGGTGCTGAACTTATACTGACCCACCTCTGCAAAGCGCCAAGTAGTAATCACAACATGGCGCCTGACAGAAACAACACTCCACCACTAGATCGCTACCTGGCTAGCTGGCCCTGGTGGAAAAAAATTCTAATGTTTCACAAAGCCAACCGCTACATTCGCAAACAATTGGATACCCAGATCAGTATTCAACCGGGCAAGACAGTTGATCAATCTGTACCACTGGAACTTAAATTTAAAATTGTAAGATTGGGTACCGACCGATCGGCAGAGATAGACGCGTTAGCGAGAAAACATATGGGCATTGCGGGTATTACACTTTATCCTATTGCCTGTTTGATGCGGGCCATTGAAAAAACCGGGCCCCTTCAACCCGGCGAAGCTTATTGTTTTCCGCACGCATTCAACCTGCGCAAACGCAAAGCCCAATCGCCCATATTTGGAAACCAGGTTAGCTTTCTATTCGCCCAAGCCAGTCGGTCGCAAGTTAAGGACCGAAGACAATTGTTCGATCATCTAAAACGCCAATACACTCAAGCAATTCGCGACCAATTGGATTTGGCCTTTATCCCTTTATTACTCGCAGGAAGCTGGTTATCCCATGACCGGTATGCAAAAGTCGTCCGCCAATCGGCGCCAGGTATAGAACGCGCCTCATGTTGGTTTTCCGATATTGGAGAAACCGAAATCAGTCAACGGGATTTTTTTGGAAGCCGAATAACCGGCATGTTTAATCTTTGCCAAATTACCAGTCCACCTGGCTTGTGTTTATTAATCAGCCGTTTTGACGACGAATTGACCTTGGTGTACAACTATCTATCTCCGCAAATCAGCGATCAATGGCTGGATAGGTTGGTTCAGAACATGGAAAACGAATTGACCGAACAGACGGTTTAAAAACGTGGCATTATTAGACGGCTTTATGGATGCGCTGCGGCTCGATCCGTCAAACCCGGCCCTAAGCGAGGGCTCTGAAACGACTAGCTACGCTGAACTTCATCAAAAAGCCTCTCTCTTATCGCATCGATTGCTTGATAAAGGAGTAGTTCACCATTCTCGCGTCGCCATAGCTATAGATCGTGGAATTGACGCCACCATCGCGATATTCTCTGTACTCTACCGAGGCGGTTGCTACGTGCCTCTGGACTTGAGGAACCCAACCGATCGATTGGCATACATTATCGATGACGTACAACCGAATGCCGTCATTGGAATCGGTGAGCGCCCAAGCTGGTGCCAAACTTCAATTACCTGGTTGAATTTTAATGATACAACCGATATTTCCGCTTGGGACGTCGCGCCTTATTGCGCCGCGCCGGAGGACCTTGCGACTATCCTTTATACTTCTGGCTCCAGCGGACACCCCAAAGGCGTGGCTTTGAGTCACACGGCAACCACTTGTTTCACCGACGGGCGGCCGCAACCTTCGGTATGAACGCTAACCAACGCCTTGCAAGTCTGGCACCTTTTTTCTTTGATTTATCAATATTCGACCTCTTTACCGGTTTGGGCAGCGGGGCCCATATCTTATTCGTTCCCGCTTCCCTCACGCTAGCTCCTACCAAATTAACTGCTTGGCTAGACGAGCAGCAAATATCCATCTGGTATACAGTGCCGTCAATTCTTGGATTCATAGCGATCAAAGGAAATCTGGCGAAAATATCGCTCCCACGCCTCAAGACTATTATGTTTGCCGGGGAAGTGTTTCCAACCCGTAAATTATCGCTTTTGATCAAACAATTGCCACACGTGGAATTCCATAATCTTTATGGTCCGACGGAAACTAACGTTTGCACCCATTGGGCGGTCGATAAAAACCGTCTGGATACTGATACGCAAATCCCGATAGGATCTGCAGCTTGCGGCGCACAACTAAAAATCAATCTGGACAATCAGGAACTCCAGGTCAAAGGAGATTGCTTGTTATCCGGCTATTGGATCAACGGCCAATTGGTACCAGCGATTGACGACTCTGGATGGTATTCCACCGGAGACAAAGTATCGCTGGATTCATCTGGTGAATTGCTGTATCACGGCCGTTTGGACCGGATGCTCAAATGTTCGGCGTACCGGATCGAGCCAGCTGAGATCGAACAGCAAATTTTGTTGATTTCCGGCGTCACCGGATGCGCCGTGGTCGGTATCGACGACGAAGTCAGCGGGCAAAGGCCCGCAGCCGCATTGATCTTACAACCCAAACACGAACTATCCGAAATCGCGAAGTGTATCCGCGAGAAGCTTCCCGCCTATATGCAACCCTTCCGGCTTAAAGTTATGATGGAATTTCCCTATCTGTCAAATGGCAAAATCGATTATCCATCGATAATAAGGGAATTTAACGGAGGTTGATACGATGCGGCTCGACCGGCGCTTGATTGAAGATGCTTGTAATATCGTACCCCTGGATGCACAAGAAGCCGGCGAACGCTTTAGACGCTGCGCAAGAACTGGCCTGTTCAAACACGGTATTAGTCGAGACTGGCAGGGTTTTGACGATGACTTTGATGATCTCTGCCAATCCCACGAAATGTTCGGAGATATCAGTCACGATTGCGGATTGATTCTGTCGCTAAACGCACACCTTTGGGGAACCGTATTTCCGCTGATAGACTTCGCAACAGACCATCAGAAGCGTAATTTCCTGCCCGGGCTATTGGACGGCCAATTGATCGGTGGACACGCAATCACCGAACCCCTCGCAGGCTCTGACATTAACGCACTCTCGACTACCGCTGAAACGCACTCACAAGGGTTCGTGCTAAATGGACACAAACGTTATATCACTAATGCTCCGATCGCTGACCTATTGGTGGTCTACGCGCTCACAGGAGATGCACTGTCCGCGTTTATCGTGCAAAAAATGGACAGAGGCGTTCAGTTTCGAGATGGACCGGCGGTAACCGGTTGCCGCAGCGCGACGATGGGCGATGTCGTATTACAAGATTGCTGTATCCCCCAAGACCGCTTGCTAGGCCAGATTGGCGCTGGCTCGAGTTTGATCCAGCATGCATTGGAATTGGAACGTGGCTTCATTTTTGCCGGCGTATTGGGCATTATGGAATGGCAGCTTGCCACCGCTATCACGCATGCCCGCGAACGCAAAGTCGCAGGGTTAGCAGTTGGACGAAACCAAGCAATTAGTCACCGCATCGCCGAGATGAAGCTCCGCTTGGATTCCGCGAGACTTTGGATCAACCATTGCGCCCAACTGAAAACCACAGGAAAACGTATCACACTGGTTAGTGCGCAAACCAAACTTTTTGTCAGCGAAGCCTTTTTGCAATCCAGCCTGGATGCGGTACAGATTCTCGGGGCATCCGGTTTGCAGCATGACAACCGGTTAGCCCAATTGGTTCAGGATGCAATGGCCAGCCGTTTGTTCTCCGGGTCTTCTGAGGTCCAGCGCAATATTATTGCCGCGCTTTGCGGTACCGGGGACGGATATAAAGGATAAAATACAGGGTAAACCCGTCGGCGCAATCCGATAAGTAAAAAAAGATTCGGCTATTGGTTTTTGCTATGATTGACTCAGACCAAGTAGAGTAATTTATGAAAAACTTATAGCCAATGCGAACACCCAAAACGATCTCAGAATTCAATTATGGCTAATAGCTTCGAGATGGACACTATATCGATCATAACCGTAGCGCTACTTGGCTTACAGGCTTGCTCAGAACCACCGCCAGACTACACCAAATACAACCAGGGACGGGTACGCGCCGAAACCGAAGGATGCCACTGTAATGCACGCCTAAAACACACGTCTGACGATAAACAAGGCGAGCCGGGATTGACCTGGGCCGAAGGTTATGTCGAGGCGTGCATTGCGGTTAGAAAAGATTTTGGCTGTTAGTCTATCCAGTAAAGTATGTTAAAACGATGTAAGTATTGCGAAATTTGTCGAATCCCCCTAACAACCGATAAACCCCAAGAATTCCACCCCAAATTGTAATATCATTAAGGTTACGCTCTGAAGGCCTGATTAGAGGATCGAATATGCTGCGAATTCTTGCACTGTTGTTATTAATTTCTCCATTGATTTGGGCCCAGGATCGGGCTAGTGAAAGTCCGGGTGAACCGGCTGCGGTTCCGGAACCCCCAGAACTCCCGATGCCAGTTGAGAGCGGAGAGGTTCTGGACGGAGAAAGCCCGGAAATTACCATCAAGCGGCGCGGTAAAAAAACCATACAGGAATATCGAATCAATGGAGAGTTGTACATGGTCAAAATCGTACCCGACGTCGGACCGGCTTACTACATGATCGATTCCAACGGCGATGGCAATATGAATGTGCGCAGAAGCGACTTGGAACGAAACCTGAAAATTCCACAATGGGTGCTGTTCAGTTGGTGAACACATTGAACCAACCTAATCGTGGTTCACCCTAAACGACCGTTAAGACTATTGCCGCGTTTCTAGAATTCGCAGGGGAACTAATTCCGCCCAAACTTCCCGTACCGCACTAAAGCATGGATCTCGGCAGTTGCGTAAAAACCCGACAGATTTGGCCCTGTTTCTTGATTATTTTCGGGCTTTTGCTTGGTGCGGGTTGCAACGACGCCCAGTCCCCGGAAACCATGTATAGAAACTATTTGTATAGATTACAGAACGTTAGTGGGCTTGAAGAGGCCACGTCTCAGCCAATGACTCCAATGCCCCGCTTTCCCCAACACCGCAATCTGGCGATGAGCACGAGCGATTTTAGAATTGGATTATTCGATTACCTTAAACTTGGTAATTGCAATCTGATGCACATGGTCAGCGAGAGAAATAGTGGGCTGGGTCGCGTGCAACGTTCATCGACTCGATTGAATTACGAATTAAATTTTTATCAAACAATCCTACATTGCGGCGAAAACATTCAATACCAAAATGGAGAGAAGGATCCGCAGTTTTTTATAAAAATCGCAGAAATTCGAGAATATAAATCCCGTGTCTTACCGATAATATATTGGAACGCGACTTTGGCAAGCTCTGAATTCCGCTCCTTTACCAGCACGCATACGCGGCCGTTGGCGCGCAATGAAAAGGTTGATTACGCAGATATTACGGCCGCTCTGGACTATTTAAGCGCAATTGGTGAACGGCTAAAATCTGAAAACGATCCTCCACACAGCGAACGTATCGAACATCATTTAAAAACTTTGCAAAGCACTAAGACACTGGGTAAATTGCTGCAGGGTTTACACCTCAGCCATTATTATCTTGGGCGCGCTACCCGATTAATTGAACGGGCAGCCAAGCAGAACAAGATTTGTCCATACGGCAAAAAAACCCGGCAAGGTCAGTTCCTGTGGAATATTTTTATGCAGTTTTATATCGGCGAGGTTCAAGCGTATTTGAATGCCATACACGAGCCCTCTCAGCAGATATTGACATCAGTACGACGGCTCCAATCAAGCCAAACAGTAGTAACACCCAAAGCATTTCAAATATTTTACTCGGCTCTGTTGGACCTCAATCGACCTGATTCTTTGTGGCACCGCTACAAAAAGCGGCTTAGTGCGCATACGGCAGCGTGGCAAAATCTATTGAAAGAATGTCAGCTATTACCACAACAGCCCAATCCAGGATGATCGATAAACCAAAAGAGGGTACTCAATTGACTAAACCTAACCTAAATTTTATCGGTAGCAAAACTTTTGCCATTTACCTACTTAGTTTGGCGTGTACAATTTCCTTGGTTTCCGATGCTTATTGCGCACAAGGTGACGATATGATCCCAAATAGACTCAAACAATGCCCCGACCGCCCGAATTGCGTATCCAGCCAAGCTGTCCGCGAAAGTCAGCTGATTCAACCCATTAAATATCAAGGCACGGCGGAACAAGCGATGGCGAAGCTGGTGAGTATTATTCAGGAACTCCCAAACACACATATCGTGGAACGCAACGAAAACTATGTCCATGCCGAGTTTCAAACAAAGTGGTTAAAATTTACCGATGATGTTGAATTGCTGCTGGACAAGAATAATAAGACCATACAAGTCCGTTCCGCATCCCGTGTGGGATATTCCGATTTCGGCACAAATCGAAAACGCCTCGAAAGGATAAAAAATCTTTTCGACAAAAATAAATAAGCATGATCATTGGGCAAACTATTGAATCCATATGCTAGCAATCGTGTTCGCATAAAAATTTCGAATATAAACCAGTCTTTTCACCTATCACTTTCACACTAACCAGTCTGCATTTACGACGATCGAGTCACCCCTGAGGATAAATCTATTGGATTCCAACGACCAATCGAATTCCATCGCCGAATGGCGCCAAAATCTATACAAGATTATCTACCACGCCAACACACCCGCCGGAAAATGGTTCGATATTTTACTAATTATTTGTATTTTGTTGAGCGTGGTCAGCGTCATGCTAGGCAGTGTCATCCATATCAACAACCAATACGGCAGCTGGTTGCACAACCTAGAATGGTTTTTTACCGGATTATTTAGCATCGAATATTTGTTGCGGATCCTATGCATCCGTAAACCCGCGAAATATATATTCAGTTTTTACGGCATCGTAGACTTGCTATCGATTGCACCCACATACCTAAGCTTATTTTTCGCCGGAACCAGCTTTTTTCTGGTCATCAGGGTATTGCGCCTGTTGCGCATATTCCGCATCTTGAAATTGGTACAATATGTAGGTCAAATCAATATTTTGATGCGGGCGGTATTCTCTAGCCGCCAGAAGATCATCGTATTCTTATTTTTCGTCTGCACCATGGTTGTCATATTCGGATCCACCATGTATTTGATCGAAGGACCCGATAACGGTTTTACCAGCATTCCGAGAAGCATTTACTGGGCGATCGTGACCCTGACTACGGTAGGCTATGGCGACATCTCACCCAAAACCGACCTGGGACAGGGTGTCGCTGCACTGGTAATGATTTTGGGTTATTCGATCATCGCGGTCCCAACCGGAATTTTTACCGCCGAATTGGCCCAGGCGATCCGCGTTGATGAAACCCGCCGCCTCTGCCCCAGCTGTGGCAAAAAAGGCCATGAATCTTTAGCGGTTTATTGCAATATTTGCGGAGAAAAACTGGACCAAGAAGGATAGCGGCAAGAAATTTAGCCGCGTAACTCGGCTAGAAGCCGCCGAACCATCAATTCCGCCTGCCCCAGATAACTGGAACCGAATATGTTCAGATGGTTCAAGATATGGTAAAAATTGTACAATGTCTTGCGTACCTTATAGCCCGCATCCAAACCCAGGTTTGCGTTGTAGGACTGATAAAAATCTTTGCCGAAACCACCGAACAGCTCGGTCATTGCCAGATCGACTTCCCGGTCTCCGTAGTAACAAGCTGGGTCGAATATTACCGCATTGCCTGCCGGGTCGCGTGCGGCATTCCCGGCCCACAAATCTCCATGCAATAATGAAGGAAACACCGGATAGGCATTAAAAAATTTATCCACGCCGTCACACAATTGTGCGCCGGACTCAGCCAAACTCGCACCAAACCCGTTAGATTCTGCAAGCTCAAGTTGAAACGCCAATCTATTTTCGCGCCAAAATTTAACCCAATCGTTTTTCGGTGTATTTATTTGCTGACTAGAACCAATGCTATTGTTTTGGTGCCAACCAAAATACGCATGACGTTGCGCATGCATTTTGGCCAAAAGTTCACCCAATAGCTTATCGGATGAAGATTTCCTATTTTCCAATTCGAGCCAATCTAACACCAAAAAAGAATAACCATCAGCCAGTCCTGTCGAAATGGGTGACGGCACTTTCACGCTCTCGCTAGCTGCAATCTCCGTGAGTCCGGCGACCTCGCTCCTAAACATGTCCAAGCAATCTTCATTGTTAACTTTCACGAAATAGCTACTGGTTTCCCCGGTCAATCTATAACAAGCGTTAATACAACCACCGCCGACGGAATTGCACTGCCGCGTTCTATAGGGACGTTGCACCGCCTCGACCACCGCGCGGTCGACTGAATCCAGTATATTTTCTATAGCCATGATCTAATTTAGGATTGCTGATTCAATGGAGTTTGCACCGTTAATCTCGATCGCAAATACGACCGCTGACCAGCGCCAATGATCTAGGCATACCACATAACGCAGATAGTTTTGCTGTACAGACCGAGACAAACCCGCTCAACTGTTTTGGGTGAATATCACAATTTCGATTAGAATATCGCGTCGTTTCAACAATCGAGCTATACATGATATTCAGGCTTATCCAATCGATCATGCGTTTGATCAACACTTTCACCGAACGAGTCGGGTCGATGGTATCGTGGCTAACGGTTGCGATGGTGCTCGTCACGGCATTGATCGTAGCGCTTCGTTATGTATTTAACCAGGGTTGGATCGCAATGCAAGAGTCTGTGGCTTATTTACACTCACTTGTATTCATGTTGGGCGCCGCTTATACGCTGAAGAACGATGCCCACGTACGCGTTGACATCTTCTACCAGCGAAGCAACGCTGCAACCCGAACCTGGGTTGATTTACTCGGATTTCTGTTTCTTTTAATACCCATGTGTGGCTGTATAATCTGGGCGAGTTGGGACTACACCCTGGCATCTTGGTCCGTCGGCGAAGCTTCGCGCGAGGCTGGCGGGTTACCCGGATTATTTTTGCTAAAGTCCCTTATCCCGATAATGGCTATTTTGCTTTTATTACAGGGCCTAGCACAAGCACTGCGCTGTATATTGATCCTCAGCGGACGTGTATCGCAACCTGCTAGCAATAACGATTAATCATGCAATCAAGTTTGGCCCTGTGGATGTTTCTGGGTGTTTTCGCGGTATTACTCAGTGGCTATCCTGTTGCGTTCGCACTAGGCGGCACCGCGCTGATCTTCGCCTGGATTGGAACGCTGTACGATATTTTTGACCCAGTCTTTCTCGCGGCACTCCCGAACCGGATATTCGGTATTATGAGCAACCAAACACTGATTGCGGTTCCCCTATTCGTCTTTATGGGGATAATGTTGGAACGCTGCAAGATTGCCGAGTCGTTGCTGGAATCCATGTCGGAATTGTTCGGCACATTGCGTGGAGGCCTTGGGATTTCAGTCACGCTGGTTGGAATGTTGATGGCTGCAAGCACAGGAATCGTCGGTGCTACGGTAGTCACAATGGGACTATTATCCCTCCCAACGATGCTTAAACATAAATACAATCCGGCGCTTGCGGCAGGCACGATCTGCGCTTCCGGAACCTTGGGACAAATTGTTCCACCATCTATCGTACTGGTATTGTTGGGTGACGTAATTTCAACCGCTTACCAACAAGCACAACTGGATATGGGCATATTCGCTCCCGAAACCGTATCGGTTGCCGACCTTTTTGCTGGGGCGTTACTCCCTGGCTTGGGGCTAGTCCTCTTATACATCTTGTATTTGGGGACTAACGCGTGGCTGCGGCCAGAAACGATGCCCGCTATTTCGAAGAGTCCAAGTTTAACCCAGCCGCTGAGTTTAGGGCTTAGAGTGGCAAAGGGTTTGCTGCCCCCTCTGAGCTTGATATTCGCGGTACTCGGCTCGATTATGGGTGGCCTGGCGACACCTACGGAAGCGGCCTCGCTGGGTGCGCTAGGTGCGATGCTCCTGGCCCTGGTGAGCGGCAGACTTAACTGGGTAACGTTGCGAGATGTTGCGCAAAGTACCACGCTAATTGCCAGTATGGTTTTTATGATTCTGATTAGTGCCTCAATCTTTTCGCTGATTTTCCGCGGCTTCGGTGGAGACGAATTGATTGTCAGTATCGTTTCTGATTTACCCGGTGGTAAATATGGTGCAGTAATGATTGTTATGTTATTGATGTTTTTTCTGGGCTTTGTTCTGGACTTCATAGAAATCACGTTCGTCATCGTTCCAGTTGTCGGCCCGGTTTTGCTATCGATGGGCCTCGACCCAATATGGCTGGGGGTAATGATCGCGTTGAATCTTCAAACGTCATTTTTGACACCACCCTTTGGATTCGCCCTCTTTTATCTACGCGGTGTCGCGCCCAAAGAGATTACGACTCTGCAGATATACAAAGGCGTCATACCCTTTATCGCCATCCAGCTGTTGATGTTGGGCATTCTCGCATTTTGGCCGGAACTTGCAACCTGGCTGCCCCAATTCATTTATAAAACCTAGAAAGATTCGAATACCCACCATTCCGTGTCAGGCAGGCTTCGTAAATCCAGCTATGGCGTACAACGTTTAAAGTATAAAATAGCCAAGCTCAGCGGCATCCGGGGCGACTTAGTGACTTACATAAGAATTGAAAATCAATGAAATCATTACAATTCAATCTAACCGCACTATTTATATCTGTTCTACTAATGGCCGGCTGTGGACAAAAGGGGCCGCTCTTTCTCCCCGATGAAAAGGAGCTGTCCGAGGAACAACAACAGGAAAGAGACGAGCAATTGAAAGAAATAGAGCAAGATCAAGCACCCACGCAATACTAAACCGATGGATTTTTTCAATTATCGCGACAACACCTTATACGCTGAAGACGTGCCCGTCTCAGCGATTGCGAAAGAATTTGGGACACCTTGTTACGTCTATTCTAGAGCAACTTTGGAAAGGCACTGGCACGCTTTCGATAAAGCCTTCGCCGATAAACCCCATTTGATCTGCTACGCGGTAAAAGCCAACTCGAATTTGGCTGTATTGAATATATTGGCTAGGCTAGGATCCGGATTCGACATCGTATCTGTTGGTGAGCTCGAACGCGTTTTGGCTGCTGGTGGATTGCCCGAAAAAGTTGTTTTTTCCGGTGTAGGTAAACGCGACGAAGAAATCTACAGAGCTTTGCAGGTCGGCATTCGCTGCTTTAATGTCGAGGTCGAAACGGAGCTGGACCGCATCGACCACGTCGCCGGCAAATTGGGTCTGAAAGCACCAATCTCAATCAGGGTTAATCCAGACGTAGATGCCAAAACCCATCCGTATATCGCGACCGGTCTAAAAGAAAACAAATTTGGTATCGATATATCCAGGGCTAAGGACGTTTTCGGGCACGCAGCAGATCTGCCACATCTGAACATTCACGGCATCGATTGCCACATTGGTTCACAACTAACTGATGTGGAACCGTTTATCGCCGCATTGAAACGAGTATTAGCATTAGCTGATTCGCTGAAAGATGCGGGCATCAGAATCAATCATCTTGATCTAGGCGGTGGCTTAGGCATTTGCTACAAAGACGAACAACCACCGACGCCGGAACAATATGCCAAACTGCTGTCAGCTCAACTTGCCGGGCACCCGTTCGAAATTTTACTTGAACCCGGTCGCGCTATCGCCGGTAATGCTGGAATTTTGGTAACCCGGGTAGAATATTTAAAACCCACTGAGGATAAACAATTCGCCGTTGTCGACGCTGCGATGAACGATTTATTACGCCCTGCTCTTTATAATGCCTGGCAGGACATCGTACCAATAGATAAGAACATCTGCGGCGTGGAACATATCTACGATATTGTTGGACCAGTCTGTGAAACTGGAGATTTTCTGGGCAAGCAACGCAAACTGGCTTTAAATCCAGGTGATTTATTGGCCGTGCGTTCCTCGGGAGCTTATGGATTTTCAATGAGTTCCAATTATAATTCACGACCCCGGGCAGCCGAAGTCATGGTCGACGGTGAGCGTGTACACCTGGCTAGAGAACGAGAGACCCTACCTCAATTATGGAATGGTGAACACATATTAGAAGACAATCACTCGCAGTCAGCTGCAACCGAAAGTTAATACTGGATCGCTGCTCATCAAACTGAGCTTGAGTATAAAACCTTGTATATTTTTTGGACAACTACAGCAATATATTAACGTGCAAGTCAATTTCACCAAAATGCACGGCCTGGGTAACGATTTTGTGGTTATTGACGGGATTAACCAATCTATTTCATTACGCAGCACGCAAATACAGCAAATGGCAGACCGCCATTTCGGAATAGGTTTCGACCAGCTTTTAATCGTCGAAAAACCACGCTCAGCCGAAGCGGATTTTTTGTATCGCATATTCAACGCTGACGGTAGCGAGGTTAACCAATGCGGCAACGGCGCAAGATGTTTTGCGAGATTTGTACGCGAATCCGGTCTAACGGACAAAAATCCGATCGTCGTCGATACCAACAGCGGGCAACTACAAATACACACCGATGCAGATAAGAATATTAGAGTTAATATGGGGATTCCGAAACATAATCCCGAAGATATTCCGATAAAAGCAGAGGCTGAATCCAAAGTCTATACTATGTTGCTTGAAGGAACTGAATATCGTTTTGGCTCGGTCTCAATAGGAAATCCGCATGCGGTACTTGAGGTTATATCGGTAGAACATGCTCCGGTTGACACGCTGGGCCCAATGATAGAAAAAAGTTCTCAGTTTCCCGAGCGCGTTAATGTAGGCTTTATGCAGATAGTCAACAAAAATTCCATTAAACTTCGAGTCTACGAACGTGGTGTCGGCGAAACCCTCGCTTGCGGTAGTGGGGCTTGCGCCGCTACGGTTGTCGGAATCGAACAAAATATTCTCGAAAATCCGGTTCGAGTCTACCTCCGTGGGGGACAGCTTGTGATAAACTGGGAAGGACGCGGAGAACCGGTCTACTTAAGCGGACCTGCGGATAAAGTATTCGAAGGGACAATCCAAATATGAACCAAGCAGAATTTCAAACAGAGGTAAAGGAATCGATTAGCGCGGACCAAGTCCTCGACTATCTTAGGGAGCATTCGGATTTCTTTGTAGAAAATAGCGAGCTTCTCGAGTTACTGAAAATCCCTCACCCATCCGGGCAAGCAGTTTCGCTGGTCACCAAGCAATTGGAAATTTATCGTGCAAAAAACGAAAAACTGCTACAACAACTGAACGTATTAGTACAAATTGCGCGCGACAATGATGATTTGTTCAGAAAAATGCATCATTTAACGATGGCGCTGATGGATGCAACCGATCCGGAAAATGCGATCGCCGGATTAGAATCAGTACTACACGAATATTTTCAAGCCGATTTTGTCACCTTACGTATACTTCAGCTGATTGATAACCCAAGCATGCTCGATGTATTCATCGATCCCGACGATGACCGACTGAATCCCTTTAAAAAGATTCTAGATTCTGGTCGCCCAAAATGTGGCCCCCCAAATGCAGAACAAGCCTCGTTTCTTTTTGGTGAAAACGCGGAAAACACCAAATCGTGCGCGATTGTCCCAGTCGCCTGGTCAAACCTTAGTGGGCTCCTGGCTATCGGTAGCGTAGATGAAGAAAAATTTCTACCTACTATGGGTCATATGTTTCTAACGCAAATGGGAGAACTCGTGGGTATGCGTCTGGATACATTGCTTCAATCGTCGGAATAAATATGCAAGCCACGGCTGAGTCCCAGGTCGACCTTTTTTTTAAACAACTGCAATTCGAACATCGAGCATCTCTCCATACGCTGAGCAACTACCGCCGAGACTTGGCTCATTTGATTGATTTCTGTGATCAGCAAACTATCGGTAGTTTCACCGAACTAAATAGCCACCACATTCAAGCACACATCTCAGCACGGCATCGAAAGGGCATGGGTGCGAGCAGCCTTCATCGAGAACTGTCGACGATTCGCAGTTTTTTTCAATTTCTGATCAAAACCGGAAAATGTAACCACAACCCAGCCAAAACGGTTCATGCGCCCAAAGCAAAACAGCGCCTTCCCAAGACATTGGATGTTGACCAAATCGCCGGATTGGTTTCAGCTTCGGTCGAGTCACCACTCGAAATTCGGGACTTGGCCATAATGGAATTATTTTATTCATCGGGTTTACGCCTTTCGGAGTTGGTTAGCCTCGATATTGAAGATCTAGACACGTTAGATCAAACAATAGTGGTTAAAAAAGGCAAAGGGGGCAAATCGCGGATCGTACCGGTTGGGAAATTCGCAATCAAAGCAATAACCACTTGGTTACAAGTACGCAATGATATCGCTGTCGTTGCAAGTCCAGCATTATTTATTAGCCGCCGAGGCAAACGCATCGCTGGACGTACCGTACAATCACGTTTGGAGAGATGGCGCAAAAAAAATGCGCTACAAGAACGTATACACCCGCATATGTTACGCCATTCTTTCGCTAGCCACTTGCTTGAATCTAGTGGTGATTTACGCGCGGTGCAGGAAATGCTTGGACATAGTAACATCAGCACAACCCAAATTTATACGCACCTTGATTTCCAGCATTTAACTCGAGTATATGACCAATCCCACCCCCGCGCGAAAAAGCCATCTTGATTGCGTATTGAGTATAGTTTGAGTTGTAGGCTCCACCAAACTCAGTCATCACAGTAGCAAACCATTCGACTTTCCAGCGTTTGCAATAGCTAGGAACTTAACCCCTTTGCCGAAAAATTTGGTAAGCTATGCGAGATTTTAAATTCGTATCGGCTAAATCGTAATTGGCTCTACCGATTGCCGCAGCTTTATATCAGAAGAATCAATGAATTGACTACTCATCGGCGGACTTCAACTAAAACCAGATCATCTACATTTCGAATATAGGAACACTTATGTCATCGCGTGTTAAAAAAACCACCTCTTCTACCCGCTCTGCCCGCCGTAAGGACATGCAAGCCTCTGAAACAAAAAACAGAGGGATTAAATGGACGCTTGGAATTTTACTTACGATCATAGTCCTGTCAATTTATGCATTGACCATCTATTGGAGTATAGAACCGAGCGAATTCGATGTCGTTGAAGCAGCGCGCGAAGACGCGGGATTAACGGATATAAGCCAAGATTTACCCAGTGGCGCGGTGTATACCAATACCCTCGCCAGGATGGCTGAAACCGTGCTCAACAAAAATGGCGGCTACCTATCAAACGACATATTTCCCGGAGGAATGATCGATAACATGCCAGCATGGGAATTTGGTGCCTTAGTGATGATTCGAGACGCCACGACGGCACTTCGCAACCATTTCGCACGATCCCAATCGCAATCGAAAGAAAATTACCAATTATCCAAGGCGGAACCGTCCTTTTATTTCACACACACATCTTATTGGTTACCGGCGACCGAAGACGAATACCAGAAAGGTATCGATAATTTGCGGATATACCTAAAAAACTTAAACGACCCCAATGCGAGTTCCGCACACTTTTATGCAAGAGCTGATAACCTGAGCCAATATTTGCAAGTTGTCGAAAAACGCTTGGGCGATTATTCTCACCGGCTAAGCGCCAGCTCCGTTCAAAAACATCTTTACAACTTCAGCAACGATAAAATCGGCGTCACCAAAACGCCTTGGCTAGAAGTGGATGATGTCTTTTGGGAAGCACGAGGCGCGACCTGGGCGCTGCTGCATATCCTTAATGCGGTGAAAGCCGACTTTAAAAGCACTCTAAAAGGAAAAGCCGCATTGGCTACGATGCAACAGATCATCCACGAACTTGAAGATTCGCAATCACCCATCATGAGTCCGATGATATTGAATGGGGACGGCTTTGGGTTGTTCGCAAACTATTCATTAACGATGGCAAACTATATCACCCGGGCCAACGCGTCTACCCTCGATCTGCGAGATCTTATGATGCGCGGTTAATCCATTGTGATCGAGGTAATCAATAACAACCTGAAAAAGACAAGCACTTGGCAACGTATATTCTTTATGTTGTTATTCGCTGTAATACTTGGCTTTGTACGAATTTTGTTATGGGGAATTGTTTTGCTGCAGGTCGCATCAAATTTGTTAACTGGGGCGGAAAACAAAAACATACTGGGATTCGGTAGATCGTTATCCGAATACGTCTACCGAATACTTTTATTTTTAACCTATAACAGCGACCGTATGCCGTTCCCATTTTCGGATTGGGTGGATTCGTCGTCCCAAGCTACACCGCCAGTATTTGATGGAAAATAGTCTGATTTTCTGGGTAATCACGCAACCCAACCGCAATTATTCCAGACATTCCCTCAAATAGCGGTATAAAGCCCTAGATGCTTTGACGGATTTCATTTGATCACGTTGTTCCGATTGCGCATTACGGAATAATTGCCGAAGCTTTTGCCGGTCTGTATGGGGTGCTTCAGTCAATAACTCACTAAGTGCAACATCACCTTGGGCGATTAGCCGATCCCGCCACCGTTCTATACGATGGTGTTCGCGTACAGCATGGGCACTCTGCATCGCGAATCTGGCCAGCACTTCACGGATCGGGTCCGTATCAATTGCCCGTAGAACACCACCTATATATTTCAATTGGCGCTTGAGCGCGCCATGTTGTTTGATCGATTTGGCCTGTATTATGGCTTCGAAAAGCTTTACTGGCAACTCCATGTTAGCTAATTGAACATCCGATAATTTTGTCAACTCTGCGCCCAAAGTCTGTAACTCCAAGCTTTCCCGTTTTCTCTGACTTTTACTAACAAACTCGTCAGTAGATTGCGCCTGTTCTTGGCTATGGTTCATCAGTAATCGATCAAGTCATCGCCACCAAAAAAGCAACGAACAATACAACTATTGCGATCGGCACCAATACGGCCGGCCAATCTTTTTCCGCTTCTCTGCTCCTCGCCATAGCCGCTTTGATACCTGGACGAAACCAAAAAATGACCAACAGCGCTATCCCCCCGTATAAAAGCATTTGCCAGGTCGACGGCTGCTCCATATTAACCCCCTATATAGTTAGTCAAAAATATTGCGGCCCATTCTAACACTTTAGAAACCGGGTACACCTACTCGACACCGATCCGCCGCAGCTATGCACGAAAGCGATATGGCGCTACACTTGAAACTGATTCACAGACCACAAGTTAATTTAGTCCCGACATTGTACCTACCCGATGAATAAATCAAACGATCATACATCATCTAATTTGGGTAAATGGATGGTTTACGCGGCATGGATTCTATTTTTAGGTCTATTAACCGTTTTTTTTAATAACTATTTAGCAAAACAAAATAACCCCAATACGACAGTCCACGGACAAACAACTCCCGACCAAAGTATTGAGGTCGTCCTTCAACGAAACAGATACGGCCATTACGTTGCTAACGGTGAGATAAACGGCAATCCAGTAACCTTCCTGCTGGATACTGGCGCAACCACCATTAGCATCCCAAAAAAGACGGCAGATCGTTTGCACATAAAAAAGGGCGCACCGCTATCGGCACACACCGCGAACGGAACGGTTACGGTTTACCACACAAAACTCGATAGTGTTGCTATAGGCCCGATCATACTACACCAGCTACGTGGCGATATTAATCCGAACATGGGCGGAGAAGAAATCTTACTAGGCATGAATTTCTTAAAGCAACTGGAACTTGTCCAGCGCGGCGACCGACTTATACTCCGCCAATTGTCGGCCAACATAAGCTTTTAACTCCCTTCCAAGAATTATCATCGGGACCAACCCGTACTTTATACTTGTATCAGCCCATGCTGACGCGTGACAATCATCTGTTTTGACTGCATAATCGCGCCTTTTCGCGGCAAAATTTCACAGATGTGGTTCAAAAACATAGTTCTGTTCCGATTTACCGAACCCTTTACGTTAACGGAAACCGAACTCGAAGAAAGACTCTCCTCGTATTGCTTGCGTCCTTGCGGTCATCACGAATTATTCAGTTTGGGATGGCTTCCTCCTCTTAAATCTGGCAGCGGCCAACTACTCCATACAACGGCTGGATGCCACATGCTGTGTTTGGGCAAAGAGGAAAAAGTGCTGCCAGCGGCTGTCATCAACGAAATCTTGGCCGAGCGCTGCAGCGAGCTCGAAGAAAAACAAGCTCGCCGCTTAAGGCGCAAGGAACGGGAAAATCTACGCGACGAGATCGTATTCGATTTATTACCCAAAGCGCTTTCATATTCACGGCGCACCTATGCCTACATCGACACTAAAGACCAATGGTTGGTAATCGATGCTGGCAGTCAAAATTCAACTGATGAATTTACTAGCTTTTTGCGTAAATCGCTAGATTCGCTGCCCATTTCAGTACCGATCACCGAAATCCGCCCAGCGTCGGTCATGACACAATGGTTAAACGAGCACATAACACCGAACGACCTGAACTTAGAAGATGAATGCGAGCTTCGTTCGGTTGACCACGAAAATAACACCATTCGGTGCAAACGGCAGGATTTATTGTCCGACGAAATTCAAAGCCATCTGAAAGCTGGCAAAGAATGCATTAAACTCGCATTAAGCTGGAACGACCGGTTAAATTTTGTACTGGACGAATCTTTGAATCTCAAACGCCTGCGCTTTTTGGAATTAGTTCAAGAGCAGGCGAGCGAAATTCAAAGCGAAGACGCAACCGATATATTCGATGCTGATTTTTCCATTATGAGTTTGGAATTGGCGGCGTTCTTTCCACGTCTGCTAGAACTTTTTGGCGGTGAAGCTACTCAAAACGAACAATAGCCGCCCACATAAATTTTTTGGCCTCTTGCCCATATACATAGCGTACAACAATTAACGAACCGCATTGAACACAATCACGCGATGCATAAACCATTTACCATATTTCTGATCGTACTATCGCTATCTACTGCTACAGCTAGTGCCGACGACTATGTTTTACCGCCCGTCGATATCGATCTAGTAGGCGATATGCAATACACCACAGCGTTATATGAAGATACACTACTGGATATCGCCCGGCGATTCGATGTCGGACAAAATGAAATTGTCCACGCCAATCCCAATGTTGACCGCTGGCTTCCTGGCGAGAATACCAAAGTTTATTTACCCAAACGCTATATCCTTCCCGAGGCTCCACGGAAAGGTCTGATATTAAATATTGGGGAACTCAGAATGTTTTACTACCCGCGCGCGCGCCGTGGTGAAATAAACCAAGTCACTACCCACCCGATTAGTATTGGCCGCATGGATTGGCGCACACCACTGGGAACGACCAAAATAGTTGCCAAAACCAAAAATCCGGCATGGCGCCCCCCCGAATCCATCAAAGCAGAACACGCCGCGCAGGGAGACCCATTACCCGATGTGGTTCCGGCTGGCCCTGATAATCCATTAGGCCTTTACGCGATGCGACTAGGTCTGCCTGGTTACCTCATTCATGGTACCAATAAGCCTCTGGGCGTCGGAATGCGGGTTAGCCATGGCTGCGTTCGAATGCTGCCTGAAGACATTGAAAAATTATTTCCTCAGATAAAAGTCGGTCTTCCGGTATATATCATTAACCAACCGGTAAAATACGGTTGGTTGGCCGATACCTTCTTTGTAGAAGCCCATCCACGACTAGAGGAAGAACAATTGGGCGAAGATGATTCGATGCAGTTGGCTCTCTATCAAATTGAGAAAAATCACCCGCAAGCGTTGCTGAACCTGGACAGTTATGCATTAAGAATTGCGCTCCGCCAACGACGGGGTATACCTATTCCAATATCGCGCAGAGAAAATCCAGAGGATGATCGGTATATGCCCCCTACAGTGGAATCGGAAGTATTCTAACCCACAGCTAAATCTGACTATACCTTTGCAACGACCATAAAAAAGCCCCGGTGTGCGTTTACACACCAGGGCTTTCAAATGAAATAAGGGCCTCTATTTCATCATAGATCGTCTGAATTACTTCATCATAGATCGTCTGAACATGCGGTCCAGCTTATTATTCGCTTCTTCTGAAGCGGCAGCAGCGCGCAGAGCAGCTGATTCAGCAGATGCCGCTTTGGCTTCCGCAGCTTGCGCTGCAGCCAATGCAGACGCAGATGCAGCAGCAGCATCATCAGCTTTTTTGTCGGTAGCATCCAATCTGGTATTTATCGCGTCTACATCACCTTGGCTTGCACAACCAACAGCCAGTGCCGCGGTTAAAACCAAAACAGATATCTTTGATACAGATATATACATGTTTTAATCCTTCCTCATTTCAAATAAAAATATTCACCCAAATTCCGGTGAAGTCCTAGCATATCATTTTCCAGCGAATTCCTTAAGCTTTCCAATAATAAATCGCCAATTAACGAATTACGACGACAGCGCCCTTTTTTATCCATCTGCCCAAACTATCGATTTGCTCATCCGTCATCGCGACACAACCACGCGTCCAATCCATAATTCTATGGATATAGGGGTCGGCCGCGCCAAGTCCGTGGATTCCTATTTGCCCGCCTAACGCAGTATCCTGCCGCGGAACCGTATCGAACAAATCCGCCCGAACAAGGTCTTCAAAGGTTGAATGGTCGATCAACCCCCGACCTAACCCGCGGCGCGCATCGATGCGTGAAGGATAATTGACCCCGTAGAATTTATGGAACTTACTTTGATTATTGACCCACCCAATGCGATATATGCCCAGTGGCGTTTTGTTGTCTCCTTTTACACGGTTCTTGTCTGCGCCGTTGCGCCCGATAGCTATATTTTTATAGACCGCTTTAATTTTGGAACCTTGCATTACATTTAATATCTTGGACTTGGTATCGATCAACAACCAAACTTCATCTTCGGCAGCATTGATTTGGAACGCTGCGAAAAATAAGACGCAGAGAGCAACGAACTTAGAAAGTTGGCTGAAAGATGAAGTGTTCATATAAATAATTATAATACAGCTTTCCCTATTGGTCTTTATGCGCCTCAGCTAAATATTTTCAATTGATTCGTACTAGTTTGCTAAGTTCGGGCCGGGAAAAACGAAACAACAAAACGGAAAACACAACCAATGCAAATAAAAATCGTTTCTACAACACCTTACGTCGACCAAAAACCCGGAACCTCGGGACTTCGTAAAAAGGTACGCGTATTCGAGCAAAATAATTATCTGGAAAATTTCGTTCAATCGATTTTTAACGCATTGCCCGATCGAATTGGCAAAACCATCGTAGTCGGAGGCGATGGCAGGTATTTTAATCGTCATGCTATACAAGTCATCGTCAAAATGGCAGCAGCCAATGGAATTGGTAAAATTTTGATTGGTCAAGCCGGAATCCTGTCAACCCCTGCCGCTTCGTGCATTATTAGAAAATACCAGGCATTTGGTGGGATTATATTGTCAGCCAGCCACAACCCGGGAGGCCCCACCGAGGACTTTGGCATAAAATATAATACCGGTAACGGCGGCCCCGCTCCGGAAAACTGCACCGATAAAATTTACGCCGCCAGCCAAAGTATCAGCGAATACCAGTTTATTGATAACCCCGACATCGATTTCGACTCAATTGGGAATTCTCAGCTGGGAGATATGGCTATCACCGTAATAGACTCAGTAGATGATTACGCGCAAATGATGTCTCGTTTGTTTGATTTCGATTTATTACGCAAAACCGTAGGAACATCTTCGATAACAATGTGTTTTGATGCAATGCATGCGGTAACCGGGCCTTATGCCAAACGAATTTTCGAAGACGGATTGGGCGCAAAGCCCGGCTCCGTTGTAAATGCCATACCGTTGGAAAATTTTGGTGGGGACCACCCCGACCCTAACCTGACTCACGCCCACGTATTGGCAGAATTGATGCTAGGTGGTAAAGCCCCAACGTTCGGGGCCGCATCTGATGGAGACGGCGATCGAAATATGATATTCGGCCGACATTTTTTTGTCACACCCAGCGACAGTCTCGCGGTTCTTGCGGCCAACGCGCATTTGGTGCCAGGGTACAAAAATGGGTTATCCGGAGTAGCTCGTTCGATGCCAACCAGCCGAGCGGTTGACCGTGTTGCGGAATCTTTTGGTATTCACAGCTACGAAACCCCCACCGGATGGAAATTTTTCGGCAATCTGTTGGACGCAAATAGAATTACCATGTGCGGTGAAGAAAGTTTCGGCACAAGCTCCGATCATATCCGGGAAAAAGATGGTCTGTGGGCCGTTCTATTCTGGCTAAACTTATTGGCGGTAAAACGTCAATCTGTGGCCGACATTGTTAGATCCCACTGGAAACAATTCGGCAGAGATTTTTATTCCAGGCACGATTATGAAGCACTGGACGAATCGGTCGGTAACGGCATTATCACGCATCTTCGCGATCAATTGTCCGGATTAACCGGTCAAACTGTCAGTGGCTACTCAATCCAATCGGCGGACGAATTCAGCTATTTGGATCCTGTCGACAACTCATTAACCGAGCATCAAGGGATAAGGATTGGACTCGCCGATGGATCTAGAATTGTATTCCGCTTATCCGGAACCGGAACCGAGGGCGCAACCTTAAGAATTTATCTGGAACGATTTGAAGCGGACATCAACCAGCATACTCAAAATTCCCAGGACGCACTCTCGGGCCTGATCGTGTTGGCTGAACAACTGTGCGAAGTCAAAAAGCGTTCAGGACGCAATAAGCCGACAGTGATTACATAGACAGACCCGAAAAACGATGTCTCTGGGTCAAGCTTATTTTTTACCAAATATGCTATATATTTCATATTATGGAATCCCAATTCAGTCCCACGACTTCAACGCACCAATACTATTCTAATATTTCATCGTTCAAGCTAAGTAATCGCGCCGGATCAGACTATTGGTATGGCTGATTCATCAAATTTTGTCACGCCTTGCCCATTTTCCCCCGGATTTCGAATTGCCGCGACCCAAGCGTGGCAAACCTTGGCGGTTTATTCGATCTATAGAATAACTCTGTCGGGTCTGTTTAGCGTTCTATTCGGTTTCCATATAGGACCTTCATTGCTGGGTAAATCGGATTCTACTTTATATGCCGTTACCAGCAGTATCTACCTCACCTTGACCATCGTCGGTGGCATAGCCATTAGATTTCGATGGCCTCGCTTTGATATTCAAGCTCAATCTCAGGTCTTTACAGATATTATCGCGATTACGCTGTTGATGCATGCCAGTGGCGGGATCAATAGCGGAATGGGAATCCTTCTTGTCGTTACCCTGGCGGCGGGGGGGTTATTGGTCGGTGGCCGTTGTGCGCTTTTCTTCGCGGCGTTGTCGACCATCGCACTGATCACTGAACAGGTTTACTCGGATGTCACGCAGGCATTCAGCACGACGGCGTATACCTACACCGGCATGCTCGGCGCTTCATTTTTCACTATCTCTATGTTGGCCCTCGGATTGGCAAAACGAGCCGAACAAAGCGACGCATTAGCGGTCGAAAAAACCCTTGCTCTGGCCGACCAGCAGCAACTCAATGAATTTATCGTCCAACATCTTCAATCGGCGGTCATAATTCTTGATCACGAAGATTTCATTCGTGTAATGAATCCTTCGGCGTTGCGTATGTTTCAATTATCCGCGATACCGAACCAATTGGAACAAGTCTCCATCGAACTGGATCAGCAATTCAAGCATTGGAAATCCGGGACTACTGACGATTCGATCTTCGTAATAACCGAAAATCAGATCAACGCTCATGCAAGATTCACCCAACTGGTCAAAACTCACAAAATCTATAATATGATTTTTTTGGAAGACACGCGATTGAACAATCAACGCGTTCAACAAAGTAAGCTTGCATCGCTAGGCCGATTGACCGCGAGCATCGCCCACGAAATTCGTAATCCGTTGGGCGCAATTAGCCACGCCGGACAATTGCTCGCCGAATGTCATTCTTTGGACAAACAAGACCGTCGGCTTACTGAAATAATCCGCGAACACACCGTTAGAGTCAACGATGTCATAGAAACGGTACTGCAAATTTCCAAACGGAAATCATTTCAAACAGAGAAGATAATGTTATTACCGTGGCTTAGCAAATTTGTCAGTGATTTTCAACTTCAACAACAATTGGACGAATCTCCGTTCCATTTCATTAGCGATGGCGCTGATATCCAAATACTATGCGATCCCAAACAGCTCAAGCAAATCCTTGACAATCTGTGTTGTAATGCCCTGAAATATGGCATTACTGGAAATGAAAAAATATTTTTAAATTTGACTGTGCAGCGATCAATGCCGTGTATTGAAGTTATAGATCATGGACCCGGAATCAGCGACGATCAAATCAACCAGATATTCGAACCATTTTTCACAACCTCATCATCGGGTACAGGATTGGGATTGTACATCGCCAAAGAGTTGGCCGAGCTAAATCAAGCTAAACTTGAATATGAACCCGTCAATGATGGCGGAAGTTGCTTTCGTATTTGCCTACCAGACGCAAAAAGCACAGTTATCGCAATATGAGCAAACCGCTAACTCTTATCGTCGACGACGAACCTGACATTCGCGAACTACTTGAAATCACGCTTTCGCGGATGGAAATAGATTCTATGAGTGCTGGATCGGTAAAACAAGCCGAATCCATGCTTGCTCAACAACCCTTTGACCTTTGCTTAACAGACATGAAGTTACCGGACGGAGATGGCTTGGAACTGGTTTCACACATTCAAAACCAATATCCGGCGTTACCGGTTGCTGTGATCACCGCACATGGCAGCATGGACGCCGCGATTAGAGCCCTGAAGAACGGCGCCTTCGACTTCGTCTCAAAACCAGTCGACCTGGGTATGCTACGCAAACTGGTCGACATCGCATTAAAATTGGACAGTTATCCTAAGAGCGATCGCCGATCGCGTAGCACGCTTTTAGGGGACTCCGAATCGATGCGTGAGATTCGATCGAAAATCGCCAAAGTTGCGCGCAGCCAAGCCCCCATATATATCAGCGGTGAATCCGGCACCGGCAAAGAATTGGTCGCCAAACTAATCCATGAAAAAAGCCCTCGGCACGATAGACCGTTTATTGCGGTTAATTGCGGAGCCATTCCACACGAACTGATGGAAAGCGAGTTTTTTGGCCATACTAAGGGAAGCTTCACCGGTGCTGTGTCCGAAAAAATGGGCTTATTTCAGGCCGCGGATGGTGGCACATTGTTTCTCGATGAAGTGGCCGATCTTCCACATTCACTGCAAGTCAAATTACTCAGAGTTATTCAGGAAAAACTAGTCCGACCGGTTGGCGCCAACCGGGAAATCTCAGTGGATACCCGCATTTTAAGCGCAACCCACAAGAATCTGACCGAAATGGTGGACGAAGGAAGCTTTCGCCAAGATCTGTTCTACCGAATCAATGTCATTGGCTTAGAAGTCCCCCCGCTCCGAGAGCGTCAAAACGATATTCCTGCTTTGGCCGAGCATGTCTTACGAAACCTCGCTTTTCAAAATGGAAAACAACAAGCGACATCAATTACCCCGGAGACATTATCTGCACTGAGCAATTATAATTTCCCCGGTAATGTCCGTGAACTTGAAAATATCCTGGAACGCGCAATGGCGTTGTGCGAGGCCGATGAAATCACCATCGACGATTTGGACCTACCCATACAACAAAGCAACGTACTTTCAGTACCGGCAAATCAAAGCAGCGACTCCGTGTCGTTGGAAAGCTATATGGATGAAGTGGAAAAACAAGCAATCGTCAATGCTTTGGAAAAAACTCGTTGGAATAAGACTGCGGCCGCCAAGGAGTTGGGTATTACCTTCAGAGCGCTTCGCTATAGACTCAAAAAACTGGGTCTGGATTGAGGGCGTTCAATATTCAGTGTCAGTGTAAGCCCGCTAACGCGCTGCGCTTGTTGACCACTGGAATCCGCCATTGAACTAGCGCCGTAGCCGCAGAACCCACGACGTCTCCAGCGGCTGTATATTAGCTCGTCGGTCACCATAGATCCAGAGCGGCATTAAATCGACCTGCAAAATAGAGGGCAAATTGCGAAAGCGTGAGGTTCCAGTTTGCAATGGGCATCGTCCATTTTTTACTGGCATTTTGAATACCAAGATATAATAACTTTAACAAACTCATGTCATTGGGAAAACCGTCCTTGGTTTTTGTCAATTTCCGAAATTGCTAACGATGCGGAAGCAATTTGCGAAGCGGTAGGGCGTCCTAACATGCGATTCGTTACGATTAAAACCATCGCACAGCAAGACATTCAGGACGTTCATCGCATCCGCAGTGAGCACGTGAAACAGCGTACTGCGAAAGTTAACCAGATTAGAGGCCTGTTGGCCGAATACTGCATCATTGTTGGTCGGCGTGTGGACGTGCTTCGTCAGGCCTTGCCGCAGTTGCTTGAAGATGCTGAAAATGGTTTAACCGGCGACTTTAGAGTGTTGCTTACTGGTTTAAGACAAGATCTTGTGACGCTGGATGAACGTGTTGATGAGCTGGGTAAGAAAATAAAAATACTGGCTACAAGTCTCACAGCTGCCAAACGGTTGCAACAGATTCCTGGTATTGGTCCGATTATCACTACGGCCTTGATCAGCGCAATGGGTAATGGAAAACAATTTAAACACGGCCGGGACATGGCGGCTTGGCTGGGTTGAACACCAAGACAACACAGTAGCGGAGGGAAAGATCGATTATTGGGAATTAGCAAACCGGCCAAAGGGCCCCTCTGGCATACCGACCGAGGCAGTCAATATGCCTTTGTCAGTCACCGCAATATCGTAAAACAACAGAGCATCGAACAAAGTATGAATCGTAAAGGCGATTGCTTCGATAACGCGGTCTCTGAAAGCTTTTTTCATACGCTAAAAACCGAACTGGAGTATCATTGCAATTTTAAAACAAGAGAGGAGGCTCGACACCCAATATTTGAATATATCGAGGTATTTTACAATCGTATACGACTTCATTCTGCCAATGATTATTTGTCACCGGTAGACTATGAAAAGCGTCAAGAACTTGCCTAACTTTGTGTCCGGTAAAGTGTTGACACATTATTCGTAACCGGGTATTCGACATCGAACACTGCCCTCACTACGGTGGCGAATTGAAAATCATCGCCGTTATCCAAGAACCCAGGGTAATTGCCAAGACTCTTGAACATCTAAGCCTACCTACCAGAGCGCCATTCCGGTCTCCCGCGTAGCCTTTCGAACGATTCGAAATAGCCTGATTTTACGCTGGCACCACGGTTCAATTCGGTTTACCTTCGGAGCCGGCAATCCCCTTTGCGCATCTTCACGCCGCAGCGCCAAAATAAGCCGACACCACTGCCACATTACCCATGTTGATCCCTAAGATATCATGTATTATCGAAAAACATCGGAATTAACAACTTAAAAGGCGTCGAGTACTTTAGAACTGGACAAAAAAGACGGTTTTTTACCTATTCACTCATCAAGCCACATGTGAAAATTGACCTCTCTTGTTGTTCAACCAATCAATTTCATGAGACTATATGTACTAAATCTTGAAAATCGGCGCTTAGACAGATAAAACGCATATTCCTTCATTATAAATACTGTCAGATCCTTCAAAATTTGGAGCCAAATAGTCTATATCAGCATCCAAAACCACTATTTTGTCTAGTGGCTATTTCTAAAAGCGGGTCGGCGGGTCCGAAGATTACATTATGACGAGCCACTTGCAAAACTCATCAAAGCGAGTGGACTTAGTAGCTTGAATAGCTAAAAAAAGAAAAAGACTTGCTCAAAAATGATAAAATAGAGGCTTCAAAACAATCTAAAAATATCGATAAATGAGC
>Ga0209992_10000082_pt1 | contig 141740 bp, 130 predicted proteins | sample 2SBtaG_2_FD_182564 | JGI IMG/M metagenome (GOLD analysis project Ga0209992, IMG submission 182564) | Deep subsurface microbial communities from Kolumbo volcano to uncover new lineages of life (NeLLi) - 2SBTROV12_ACTIVE470 metaG (SPAdes)... | ecosystem: Environmental > Aquatic > Marine >... | reverse complement strand
ACCCGTCTTCGCCCCAGATAAATAACAAACTACCAACCTAAATACCTTTTCAACAAGCCCCTTTTTATACCCCGCGATGCCTTCTCGCTATATAGGCTTCCCAGTATGTCGAAGTCACGGATTCAGGTGAACAATCCAAAATTTTCGCGGTAAATTTATTTTATCTATATATTCAATTAGATAAGGCATTTAATTTTTCAATCCACACGAGTATCGAGTTTTTGGTTGGTGGACGCCTATGTTACGAATGAATTACTAAGAACGCTCTTACGTTTTGGATTTTATAAAGTTGGCTAATCTTGGAATAAACGTTCGACAACTCTAGCTTCTGATTCATCAGAATCGTTGTAGCCTTCGTTTTCATCTGTCGCGGTTCGCCGTGACTGTGCACTGAGAATCGGTAGTGGATCGAATTGTTTAAATAAAGGCACCGATGACATAAAACTGGCCATTAATGAGCCGCTGCGCAAGACCCAGCTAACGAATCCAGCTGTAAAGCTGACTGTTGTTCCGGCTGCAACGGTCATTGTCGTTTCTCCCTCGTCTAGGTCCATATTCATCTGCTCGACCATCTGATCTAACTGTGTCCACAATTCCGAATCTTCCGGTATCAGCGTGGATTCTTCTAATTGAACCGCCTCAAATACTGGATTGAGCGTAATGCGTTTCAAGCTGAACTTGATTACCGAACGCCCTTCAAATTCCAGATCGCTTTTCTCGACCACCGGCAACAATATCTCATCGCTGACTTGAAAAGACCGTAATACTTGTTCCAGCAATGCGCGATCGACAACTTGCGGCTGTTCGTCTTGATTTGATTTAGGCTCCTCTATCGGTTCCGTAGATTCGATCACCTCAGGATCTATAGACGGCACTGGTTCTACGGGTTCGATCGTGTTATCGGGGTCAATCCCCGTATCAATCGCCAAATCGACAATGGGAGGACCGTCCAGTGGGATTACCGTGACGCTCACATTTGCAGTCGATATACCACCTTGTCCGTCGCTAATTTGATAAGTGATAATATCGATGCCATTGAAGTTTGAGTCGGCTGTATAACTCAAGCTACCGTCTTCATTCACAATGACGGTACCGTTGGACGCGCTCGCTTGGGTCACAATCAACCGGTCGCCATCGATATCCACGTCATTACTTAATACGGCTATTCTATGCTGTTCGGTGCCTTGCAATGTTGAGGTATTATCCGAATTTGCCTCGGGGATATCATTGACATTAGCCAACACGATGTTCACCACCTGCGTCGTTGTACCACCCAAATCATCGGTCACTGTGACTTCAAAGAAATCTGATCCAAACCAATTCGGATCACTTGGCGTGAAGGTCCAGGCACCGGTCGTGGGGTCAATCGTCGCGGTGCCATTCGTAGCTGGGACCGTTACGTTAAAATACGTGCCGTCGGTCAGACCGTCAACATCTGTCGCAGTCATCGTGCCGCCGACCGCATCGCCCTCGTTCCCGGTATAGCTGATCGTACCGCCAATCACGGATGGATCATCCACATTGGCCAACGTGATATTCACCACCTGGGTTGTCATCCCGCCCAGATCATCGGTCACGGTCACCGTAAAGCTATCGCTTCCAAACCAATTCGGATCGGTCGGGGTAAAGGTCCAGGCGCCGGTGCTGGCATTGATCGCTCCGGTGCCGTTCGTAGCCGCTGCGCTCACTGTAAAATAGGTGCCATCGGTCAGACCTTCCACATCGGTTGCGATCATCGTGCCGCCCACCGCATCACCTTCGTTGCCGCTATAGCTGATTGTTCCACCGATGGTTGCGGGATCATCAACATTAGCCAACGTGATATTGACAACTTGGGCCGTAGTGCCACCCAGATCATCGGTCACCGTCACGGTAAAACTATCGCTACCGAACCAGTTCGGATCCGTCGGGGTGAATGTCCAAGCCCCAGATGCCGGATCAATCGCAGCGGTACCGTTCGCAGCCAGCGTCGTTACGGTAAAGTATGTTCCATCGGTCAGACCTTCGACATCCGCCGCGGTCATCGTGCCACCCACCGCATCACCTTCGTTCCCGCTGTAACTGATCGCACCGCCAATCACGGCGGGGTCGTCGACATTCGCCAGGGTGATATTGACTACCTGGGTCGTTGTACCGCCTAAATCATCGATCACGGTGACCGTAAAACTATCACTGCCGAACCAGTTCGGGTCGGTCGGGGTAAAGGTCCAAGCACCGGTGGTTGCATTGATCGCGGCTGTCCCATTCGTGGCTGCACCGGTTACTGTAAAATACGTACTGTCCGTTAATCCCTCGACGTCGCTCGCCGTCATCGTACCGCCCACCGCATCGCCTTCGTTGCCGGAATAACTGATGGCACCGCCAATCACCGCCGGATCATCGACGTTCGCCAGGGTAATGTTCACAATTTGTGTCGTCGTACCACCCAGATCATCCGTCACCGTCACCGTAAAACTATCGCTACCGAACCAATTCGGATCCGTCGGGGTGAATGTCCAAGCGCCGGTGCTGGCATTGATCACGGCCGTGCCATTTGTAGCGGCACCGGTTACGGTAAAATAGGTGCTATCGGTCAAACCCTCGACGTCGGTGGCGGTCATCGTGCCACCCACCGCATCGCCTTCATTACCGCTGAAGCTGATCGCACCACCGATAGTTGCCGGATCATCGAGGTTCGCCAGGGTGATATTTACGACTTGAGTGGTCGTCCCACCCAGATCATCGGTGACGGTGACCGTAAAACTATCACTACCGAACCAATTCGGGTCGGTCGGGGTGAATGTCCAGGTACCGGTGGATGCGTTGATCGCGGCCGTACCATTGGTCGCCGCTGAAGTCACGGTAAAATAGGTGCTATCGGTTAATCCTTCGACGTCGCTCGCGGTCATCGTGCCGCCCACCGCATCGCCTTCGTTCCCGCTGTAGCTGATCACGCCGCCAATCACAGCCGGATCATCGACATTGGCCAGGGTGATATTCATAATTTGAATGGTCGTACCCCCCAGATCATCGGTGACGGTGACCGTAAAACTATCACTACCAAACCAGTTCGGATCGGTCGGAGTGAAGATCCAAGCGCCAGTGCTGGCATTGATCGCGGCCGTACCGTTCGCGGCTGCACCCGTGATGCTAAAATAAGTGCCGTCCGTCAGGCCTTCAACATCGGTCGCGGTCATCGTCCCACCGACCGCGTCACCTTCGTTGCCGCTGAAACTGATCGCACCGCCAATCACGGCGGGGTCGTCGACGTTCGCCAGGGTGATGTTGACGATTTGAGTCGTCGTGCCGCCGAGGTCGTCGGTGACCGTCACAGTAAAGCTGTCACTGCCGAACCAATTGGGATCCGTTGGGGTAAACGTCCAGGCACCGGTGGCCGGATTGATCGCGGCCGTACCATTCGCGGCTGCACCCGTGATGCTAAAATAAGTGCCGTCCGTCAAACCTTCCACATCCGTTGCGGTCATGGTCCCGCCCACGGCATCACCTTCATTGCCGCTGAAACTTATCGCACCGCCAATTGTTGCGGGGTCATCCACATTCGCTAAGGTAATGTTGATTACCTGCGTGGTCGTACCCCCCAGATCATCCGTCACGGTCACAGTAAAGCTGTCACTGCCGAACCAATTCGGATCGGTCGGAATGAACGTCCAGGCACCGGTGGATGCGTTGATCGCGGCTGTGCCATTTGTAGCGGCGCCGGTGATGCTAAAATACGTCCCATCGGTCAGACCTTCTACATCGATCGCGGTCATGGTCCCAGCCACCGCATCACCTTCGTTGCCGCTATAGCTGATTATTCCACCGATGGTGGACGGATCATCCACATTCGCCAACGTGATATTGACCACCTGGGTCGTGGTACCACCCAAATCATCGGTGACGGTCACCGTAAAACTATCACTGCCAAACCAGTTCGGATCGGTTGGCGTGAAGGTCCACGCCCCAGTGGCTGGATTAATCGCCGCCGTGCCGTTCGTAGTCGCTGCGCTCACTGTAAAATAAGTGCCATCGGTAAGGCCTTCGACATCACCGGCGGTCATCGTGCCGTCAACCGCATCGCCTTCGTTGCCCGTGAAACTGATGTCGCCGCTGATCACTGCTGGGTCGTCAATCAGATTTACCGTAATCGTCGCCGTCGCTTGCGCGGTACCGCCGTTTCCATCTTGCACCTCGTAGACGAAGGAATCCGTACCGTTGAAATTAGAATTCGCTGTATAAGTGAACGTGCCATTAGTGTTGAGTACCAGTGAGCCGTTAGAGGGGCCGGATATAGGGGTCGTATTAACGATCAGCATGTCACCGTCGATATCACTGTCATTCAAGAGTAAATCATCGAGACCGAGCTGCGAGGAGTACGGCACGTCTTCGAATGCATTATAGGATTCACCCGTCACGTTGGGCACATCGTTGATCGGCGTAACCGTGATATCGCTACTCTGCGCGGTGTCGCCGAATGCGGTGTCGCCACCCGGCGCGGTGGCCGGACTATCGAACAGGACTTGGACATTGTCGATCTGCAATGATGCTCCGGCATCATTCTTGACAACATATAGACGGAACCGCGTATCCGCCGCGGTGTATCCGCTAATATCGATATTTGCGTTCCCGATGCCAGTGTTGGTCGTACCGGTAAATACCATCAAATTCGAATAGCTAGCGCCACCGTTCGCCGATACCTGTACCCGGATTTCATCCTCGCCGACTAATAGATTCTCGTAATCAAATGTCAATGTCGCGGTCGTTGCACCGCTAAGGTCGATCTCGCGGTAGATATTGTCGCCGGACTCACAGGCTGCTACGTTGAGCCGCAACGAACCGCCATCGACGTGGATATTTCCGCCGGTGGCTCCACCGCCGCTGTTATCCGATTCGATCCAACCCGTTGTCCAATTTGTGCTGCCGTTGTTGTTGGTGTACGAAACACTTCCGAAGCCGTCACTCACGGTATCAAACGCCGAAACATCGACCACACCGCCGTTGGAACCGCTGGTCTGATCCCAGGCGTGAAAGGTCAGACCGTTGGTTACGGTCCCATTAAAATCGGGGTTAGGAACAAAACGTACCCGGGTGTTCGCGTCGGCGGCGAGCAAACGCGCCGCGTCGCTGGTTGGTGAGCCGAGCGAATTCCAGTTGCTCCCATTGTCGGTCGAGAATTCCCACGACCCGTTTGTATTATCGACACCGGTAACCGCAATACCGCTCGGCCCGACACCATCCGGATCGGAGTATTGCCCAGCGATCAGCGCCGAAACCGAGGTACCCGAGTTGGTAAACGCGTCTTCAGGAATCGCGGTTAAATCGTTCGCCCCCGCGAGTAACGGGGCGTCGTTCACAGGATCGATTGTAATCAACATAAACTGACTGATGCTGTTGGAACCGCCGTTCGCGGTGCCCCCGGAATCGGTCACGTTGAACTGAAAGGCCGTGGTTCCGCTGATATTATCCGCAGGCTTAAACTGCATACCCCGAATCTGGGTCAGTGTATAGGATCCAGCGGTTACTCGTGTTGTACCATCAGCCAAGAACACATCACCGACGCTTGCCGAGGGGATCGCGGTTACCGTGTAGTTCAAGGTCTGACCGCTTTCATCGGCACCGCCGCCAGGCCCATAGGCCACGCTGCCCAAACCGAGCGAGGTCAAACCGGAATCTTCGTTGACCGTCAGGTTACTAACGGTACCCGCCGTCAGCACCGGTGCGTCATTTTTCGGAGTAATGTCGACATTGACCGTTCCAAAATTGATATTGGTACCGCCGCCGCTACCGGTATTGCCGAGATCATTAACCGTAATCGTGATCGTATCGGCGTTGTCGCCGGCTAAATGGGTCGTCGGGTTCGAATACTGCAAACGAGATACGGAATTGAAAAAGTTATTCAAATCAGCAACAGCACCCTGCAGCGTCATGGTGCTGAAACCACTACCGGATACGATGACGTCGAAATCGGAGGCCGCGGTCAGAACGCCGCCGTTACTTGTCGAAAGCGTCACTTGAATCAGACTGTTACCCGCGTCTACATCGGAAAAATTGATCGCGGAAAGATCGATAAAACCCGGTGTATCTTCGATTACGGTCACATCCGTCGGTAACGATCCGGTATTGGTCGGATCGTCGTTGACCGCGGCGACGTTGACCGACATCTGGTAGATGTCCTCAGCCAATGTGTCAATCGCCCATGCAAAGACATTCGCTGCAAAAATCTCATTGGCTGTCGCTACACTGCCATCACCGATCATACTGGTACGAAAAGGGCCTTCATCAGACATGAATAGGACCCATCCACTGCCTCGCTGGCGCAATACGATAGTCGGCTCACCGCTCACCGAGTCGACGGCCAAGACCTGGTCACCAACTTGCAAGCTGGCACTATCGAAATAGCTTATGGTTCCTGCTGCGGAGAAACTGTCACCGTTATTACCCACGAGTCCGAATCGGCCGGACATGATCGGGTGGCTGTCATCGGCAACATGCCACGTGGAACTGGCGGTACCGCCTATGGTTAGACCATAGTGCGTCGCAACCGGATCATAGCTAGCGCTGTCGTTAGTCGAGATCATGATGCCGCCGGCAGACACCCAGGCATCAATCGCTGCCAGTTCGGCGGCGGTCAGATTGGCATCCGGTACAAATCCATCAAACAAGATATCACCGCCAGCAAGATAGGCTGCATCAACCGTGGATGTAGCCGGGCCCAGATTGACATAAGTGGGAATAGTCCCTCCGGCACCAAAATTATTGTCATCTTTTAATATGTTGTCTGTTGCAGTTAATTGGCTCGAATTGATTGTGTATGCGTTTGCATCACCGGGTAACACGGTAACTGACTGCTGTCCGGCGTTGACATAAAAATCGAATGACGCGTAAGCACTGCCGCTTTCATCGGCATTCGCTGTAAATGTCAGTAACCCGGTATCAATATCGGCACGGGAAATCGTCTGCCCCGCTATTACCGCCGAACCATTCAGCCGCAGCAAACCGTTTGCCGGTAGGGTCGTGATCGTGATCGATGAAAGATCGCCGCCAGTCACGCCGGTAAACGCGAAATCAGCCGCAGTGAAAATGTACCCGGTATCTTCGACAGCGTTAACCTGGCCGTTAGTCGCCGATGCCAGATTGACGATAACTGAAACTGTTGTGGTATCGACACCGCCATTAGCCGTGCCGTCACCGTCGTTGAAGGTAATATCGACACCGCGTGAACCAAAGTTTGACGCGGTGGACGAAAAGGTCAGCGACTGCAACAACGTGTTGACCTCTGTCTGCGCTGCATTCGCGTTCAGCGCAATCGTGGCACCAGCATTGCTTACACCGGACAATGTACCGACGGCGGTACCTCCAACACTAACAATCGACCCATCCGTGAAACCTGCGGACATCGACAACGTTCCAGTGGCATCCAGTCCCAGCAAATCAATCGCATCGAAGCCGATTCCGGTCATTTGAATATATCCACCATCGTAACTCGATGAGTTTTCCGGATCAGTAACCGTCGCTAGTGCAGCGGTATCAAGCGATACTGTGGAGCCATCATTAACCGCTTCGACGGAATCTCCCTCTAAATCGCGCAACACCGGTGCATCATTGACCGAATTGACAGTAATTGCCACGGTGTCGGTATCCTGCAAGTTCAGGTCATTGGAAAGCGTTAAAATTTCTCCCGCCGTAAGAGCACGATCATAAATTCTGGCTTCGTCAATTTTTCCGGTGAAGTCATAGGTAGTGGAACCCGTTGCATGCGTGCCAATATAAGTATCTGCTCCTAGTGTGTAGGAAATTGAATCAGTAACCGCTGCACTATTAATGGCAACACCATCAATATAAATAGTATGCGTATCGTTCGTATCATCAAAGGCATAGGCGATGTGATGCCAGCCTGTGCCTTCGATGAAAGTTCCTGTGTTTAGCTCAGACCAATTTGTGCCATCATAGTAAGCACCACCGACACCAAACGGTCCACCTTCCGTTCGATCTACAACCAACATTACGCTATCGCCTAAGCTGATCACGTGGGATGAATTTGTATCAACCGTTGTCAAGTCAACCCATGCAGCAAGCGTTACATCGGCTGGGTTGCCGAATAAGCCATTAATCTGAACGTTATCATTGCCATCAAAGCTGAGTACATCACCACGCGTACCATCAACAGTAGCTGTAGCACCATTGATTGTTGCGTCATTAGCGCCAGCAGGGCTGTCATCATTACCGAGAGCTGCCGCATCATCAAAGCTGTAATAACCCAACAGGTTAGCATCGATAGTAATGCTGGTTAGTTCAGAATCCAGGGTTGAAAGTGTTAGTGTGTCAGCGCCATTGTAATTAGCAGCGGGTGTGTAACTCAAACCATCCAGTGCGTTGTTGATGTCTGTAACCGTACCACTAAAGGTTATGCTCGCATCAGCCGTACCGTTACCTGTAGAAAATGTTAACCCTGTTAAACCACTTAATGTTAACGCACCATTAGTAACCGATAGAGTCACTTCAACCGGATTACCACCAGCATCCGCATCATCGATAGAAATGAGATTGCTGTTTGTAGTGTTGAAAATCAGCGCGGTATCTTCGTTGGTAGTTTGTGCTGCTGGAACTGAGTTGATCGGAGCTATGAAAGAAACAGTAGCGATTACATTCTGAGCAAACTCGGAGGTATCATTCGTTGTTAAGTTAGTTGCTGTTGCAGAAATATAAGAACCAGTTGCCACGGTTGCAGAAATTGTTGTACTGAATGTGGCATTACCCGAACCATCGGTAGTGACATTCGCAAAACCGAGATAGGTTTCACCTTCACCATTGCCGTCATCAATACTGTTACTGAAAAATTCTATGCGAAAAGTTGTGCTAGCGTTACTGTTAAAAGTGCCATCAACTGTTATTGAAGTAGTACCGTCAGTCGTAGCAGTAGAAAGTATCGGGAAATTTTGAAGATTATTAGCGGTACCATTATCACCATCACCCACGTCATTACCAGTGACACCAGCTGTGCCAAGATCAATACCTAAATTGACATTATTATAGATAGAATTGGTAAGGATAGAATTGCCCAGTGACCCAAAATCACGGATTGAAACGCCGGTATCGTTATTGTAGGCAATGGTATTGCCTGCACCTGCACCTGCACCAGTGCCACCGATAATATTGTTGTTTGAACCACCACTGACGACGACACCCACGGCACTGTTACCAAGGTTAATCGTGCCCGATGTATCGGTACCGATGTAATTACCTTGAACAGTATTGCCTGTTGTTGATCCACCCCAGATGGTAATACCGTCATTACCTGAATCGGCGATGACATTTCCAGCTCCAGCAACAGAACCACCGATAGTATTGCTGCTGGCACCACTGTTGATATTTACGTTGTTGCTCGAGTTCCCCAACGCAACGGTACCGGTATTATCCGTACCGATATAATTACCCTGAATTACATTATTGTCTGTCCCGGCATCCTCGAAATAGATACCGGCCCCTGAGTTACCGGATATAACGTTGCCCGCACCGGCAACCATACCACCGATCGTATTGCTATCCGCACCGTTAAAGAAATGAATACCATTTCCTCCATTACCAAGATCTGCTGTACCGTTTTTATCAGTCCCTATATAGTTGCCCTGGATTAGATTGTTATCTGTTGTTGAACCACCGGCAGCGTCAATAACTATACCGTCACTAGTATTAGCAGAAATAACATTACCCGCACCGGCCACAGTGCCACCAACGGTATTGTTTTTAACACCATTATAGAGTGTTACGCCGTAGCGCCCATTACCTAAAGCAACGATACCCGTTATATCTGTACCAATATAGTTACCCGAGACGGTGTTATTGAATGCATCAAAACCAATAAAGACGCCATCCTGAACATTACCGGAAATTAGATTACGTTCGGCCGCAATGGTACCGCCAATGGTAGTGTTTGATACATCTGTAGCAATGCGAATGCCGTTGTTAACATTTGCAATGGCTGCGATACCTGCCGCGTTAGTACCAATGAAATTGCCCTGAATAATGGTGCCCGTGGTGCCAGCACCATATAGGCTAATACCAGAATCATCATTACCGGAAATAACGTTTCGATCTAGCGCTGTGTTGCCACCAATGGTGGTGCCCGAGGCATTGAATATTTCTATTCCCCAACTGCCGTTGCCTTCATCTGCGATTCCTGCGGCATCGGTACCAATATAGTTACCGGCAATCGTGTTGTTATCAGAGTTAGTATAAATGCCAACACCATCGAAATTATTTATGATTAAACCGTTTATCGTGCTGCCACCACTACCCGCTATCAACTCCAGACCATTCGCTCCGGTCGTTCCCGCACCATTCAGTTCTATTATGGGCATAGTGGGTGTTAAGGCCGGACCGTATTGCGAAAAACCATCGATTATAACTGCGTCATCTATCGGATCTAAGGCACTCAATAAGGTGATAGTTTGTTGACTACCGTCAGCACCTATATCAAATGTAATCGTGTCGGTAACGCCACTATTCGCATTCGCATCAAGTATCGCCTGACGCAGAGAACCTGGCCCTGAATCTGCCGTAGTCGAAACGATGAAAGTATTACTAATAGATGGATTTGCTAAGGCTGTAACCGTACCTGCTGAGAGTGCTGAATCATAAACACGTACATCATCAATCTGTCCGTTGAAATGAAATGATGAACCGCCACTGTAAAGGAGGCGTCCAATGCCCATCGAATCAAGATTAGTTACATCATCGAAGAATACATTGCTCGACGCACTGCCGGTATTGTAATTGACTGCTGCTTGTACGCCATCGATGAAGAGTGCATTACCGCTTGTATCGACTGTCACTGCCACGTGGTGCCACAAACCATCATTGATTGATGCGGTCGATTCAACTGCGAGGATGGCACCGTCATTATAAACATCAAATTCAAGGTGTCCCGAGCTGTCCAAACGCAGGGAAATGTCACTGAAGTTGTCACCAGAGTCCGACGCTGAGAAGATCCATTGGCTACCGCCAGTCGTTTTTACCCAAGCTGAGATAGTTCCCTCTGTAAGGCCCTGAAAATTCGATACGTGAGCATCCAAATTAACATAATCATTGGAACCGTCAAGAGAGAGCTTTCCACTACCCACTTGATTAGTTGCTGCTGATGTATCAACAGAAGCGCCGCTTGTCAAAGTACCATCATTTAAATTTCCACTGGAATCATGGGCATCAATATCAAAACTCCAATGGCCCAACAGGCCGGTTGTGGTATCGGCCAGCACTCCAACCCAAGTTTGCTGCGCCTCACTACTTAGGCTTACGCTAGATTCAATATTGCCACTTTGATACTCCAGCTCCCAATCACCCCCCAGCGATTCATGTCCGGTCAAATCATCCGACGCCGCAACATCGGTTTCAGTTAAAGTGCTTAATGCATTAATCAGGCTTTGTCCGTCTTCTGTCGCGGCCAGATTACAACCATATATTAGGAAATCGCCATCTTCCGAGAATGATTCACTCCACGCTTTGATTACCGCGCTATTTTCACTGAGGCTCTCGGAATCCAGCTGGGTGTTACCTACGTCTACGCGACCATCGCTGCCGTGTGATATTAGATGCACCGCATCAAGATTTTGATAACCCGCTAATACCTCGCTGATCTGTTCAATGCCATCACGCTGATTGTCGAGGATAACCACTTGAATGTTCCGTTCGGAATCGCCCTGCGCCAGAATATCGTTTAAAAGCTCTTGGTAGTTATCAACATCGGTATCAATAAAGACCAATTCCTGACGTACAGTATCAGCCGCCGATTCGGAGGATTGGATGTCCGCGATTATTACCGCTCCGGCGTCAGATTCCTCGGTGATATCCAGATGAGTTGCCGATTCCGCCAGCGGGTCAGCCAGCAAAACACCTTCGATTCCTCCAGAAAATAATTGTCGGGGTTCCAACTCTTCCAAGATGGGTCGGGTTTCAATGCGACTTGGGTTTCCCTCGGATGCTTTTCTACCGCTCATGAGTCCTCTTAATAATTTGAGTAATTTGACAAACATTACTTAAAGGTCGGCTTTTACTACCTTGAACTCTTCTTTGATAATCTCCGATTCCACACGTTCACTAAAACGTTTCGACAGATATTTGATCCGTAATTCATTTAGCTTGGACTCCAGCACCTTAACCCGAGCTGCGCTAAAAGGATCGCTGATCTTAACCAATGGTATGTTTGGTTTGACCATCGAATTAGGTGGGGCAAGCAGTGCAGCGATAAACCCATCGGTTTCTGTTCTTAGGTGCGCTTCTTCCGGCAACCAAACCACTCCCTCAGCCCGAGTCGATGACGGTATCGGAACAACGGTAAAAGAAAGGACAGCGACTACAATAAGCCCTAAACTAACCATCACCGCGCGATTACACTGCCGCTGCACACTTGGGCTTGTCGTAATAAACAGTATGATTTTGATCAGTGGCAAAATAAGTTGCGATGTGACCATCCAAGCGGCTAGCACGACGCCGACGACAAATAATTTATCGGTTATAAAAACAATAATGACCCAAAGAACACCCATTCTGTAAATGAAAGATGCAATGCTGTAGAAAAAAAACCAACGCGCTTCGCCGGTGGTCGATGCCGGTGATGAAACATTCTCCATGCCAAACAAATATCGCTGTCCCAGATAGGCTAGATATTGTGTGGATCTCTGAAATAGGTTGGGAATACCAACCGCATCCGCAAATACATAATAACCATCGAAGCGTAGCAGCGGGTTGCCATTGAAAAACAACGACGATACGCCCCCTATCAACATGACGTTGAAGGCAAGATCTCTGACCAAGCCGGTTTCGATGTTCAACCACAACCAAAACGCAATCGCGGCCAAAAAAACTTCGACCAGAATGCCCTCAGCGGCGACCAACATTCGTTTGTATTTGGAGCGGAATGTTGCAGAAGCGCTCGCATTAACAAAAGGTATGGGCATAAAAACCAAAAACATGACACCCATTTCGTGAACCTCTCCTCCACCTCGCTTGGTTGCGAATGCATGACCGAGTTCATGCAAAAATTTCACTACCGGATAGACCACACAAAGCGCGATGAAATTATAGGGAGAGAAACTGCGCGACATCATATACGTGGTCAGTTCTCCCCAATAGATGCCGGCAAAAACCGCAGTGGTCGCCACAACAAGCAACCAAAACACACCTACTGACCAATGAAAACTCCAATTGACCCACGGTAAACAACGTTCTAAAAAACCATCCGGATCCCATAACGGGATTTTTTGTGACAGTGGGTTTTTGAATAGATTCTTGATTTTCGCGGATTTTTGCTTTTTATTCCGCTGGAAAAGTTCTTCGGTATCAGGCGTCACCTCACTTTTGAGTAAATCCGATTCGTGTAATTTGCCCAAAAGCTGGATGATTTCGTCCTGGGTCGGCGCAAAATCTCCTAATTTGACATTGACCGATTCCCAGATTTGGTTGACGGTGTGGTCTCCATCCAACATGCCGACCACTTTGTAGGCGGAAGAACTGAACCTATGGTTTCGACCCGAAGATTTATCTTCCAGGATATACCAAATCAAGCCACGATATTCGTGCCGGTGCAGCTCTACATGTTGGCGCAATCGCGGCTTTAAGTCTGCGACTCTATACCACAACGGACTGAACAAGGAATCACTCACTGTCTCGGCCCTAAACTAGCGCCACCATGACCAGAACCAAAGTCTGAGCCAATCAATCATTTCGTGGGTCCAAATCCAAAGTATCGTTGCTTCTCCAACGCTAATTTTACCGATCCCCTCCATACCGGGCCGCAACACAATAGATGATTCCGGCAATCCCGCTTCAACTCTAAAGGCGTTGTAGCCTTCTTCGGTATTGGCAACCGCGGTAATTTTCTCAACCACTAGCGGAAGATGTTTTCCGGGTAAACTGGAAAGTGCCAAGACGCCCTGTTGCCCATTCTCTACATACGCAATCTCGCGTTCGTCGACCTTCAATACGATCCGATAACCATCCAACGGAGCGACTTTGAACAATGTGTCCCCACGTTCTACCGGCGACCCTAAAGATTGGCTTAAATCCCCGTCGATGATAATTCCATCGAAGGGGGCCACAATTTGGGTTCTCACCAATTGTTCGTTGACCAGTTCAATTTCCGCTTCGGCTTGGGCCACCTGTGCGCTGCTAACTCGGACCTGGACGCGATCTCCCTTAGCCATTGCCTCACGGTACTCACGTTTAAATTTTTGCCGCTCGCTAGACAACTTGAGCTGCTCCAATTTCAAATCTTTGTCATCCAAGGTTGCCAATACGTCACCCTTGTTGACGGTGTCCCCAGCACGAAACGTCGACGATGCGATAAAACCGTCTATAGACGCAGCAACGACCCGCTGTACTTTTCCCTCTAAAACCGCGTCCGCGTGCACTTGAAATTCACCCTTGGACAATGACGCGAACAGCAAAAACGCAGCAACAATTAGCGCACTGAGCTTGATTCCTATGTGCTTTAGCCCAAAAAAACCACCAAATTTTGCTTTAAACGCAGTCCAGATTTTTTGTGGTAACCATGCTTCATCACTTTTTTTCAACCGCAAGAACGGGGCAACCAACGCCGCACATTGTTCGCAAAGCCGTATGATATTCTCGTCAAAGGGCTGCTCCTCTGTGCGCTCAAGGGTGAGCGCTCCAAAAATTGCACCGTCATGAATCAACGGTATGGTACAGACTGAGCCGGTACCAAATTTTCGAACCAGCTCCACGTGGGAACGGGTAACAAATGTATTGCTCTGTTTATCCTTGGTCGGAAACGATAAGATGGAATCCTGGTCGATTGCCTCGTCCATGGCCTCTGCGATTGATCCGATCAAATTGGCCCGCGCGTCGAACCGGGCACTGTTGGACAACGCTATAACCTCGCAGTGCTGTCCTTTCAAAATACCGAAGCTCACGCGTTCGCATTGTAACGAGGTCGCTAGTTGGGTCACTAGGGCATTAGCCGCGCCATCAAATGTTTCCTGTTCAAAGCAAGAAGCAACCAACTTTACGATATTCGAATAAAAATCGGTCGACGACGCCTGTTGCTGCAACTGCGCCAACGCCAACCATTTAAGCCCGGTTTCCAGGTTTTGGGTGACTTCCTTTTGTTTATCTTCCGCACGATGTAGCATTTTTACCGCGATCACGCCGATCAGTGCGGAATTCGAGAAAATAGGTAAAGCGACATAATCAAAAGCATCGTCTATAGTCTCTTTGTCTCCGACGCTGGCATTAACGGTCGCTTGGCGTTGCTCCAACGCCGTTTGCGCGATTGGAATCAATTCGGCAGATTCTTTATTGCTCTCCGGGCTTTGTGCAACGGGTAAGAAGGAGCCAGAATCTGCATCATTCAATAACAAAACGGCACTGCTGATACCGTCGATTGTCTGGCATTGAATATCCAACCAACCCTGCGCAAGATTAGCCACGTGTCTTTCCTCGAAACTTATTAAATTGATTAACCACCTGTATAGGTAAATATACGTGGCTACAAATCCCCATCACCTGTTTCATTTCAATCATTATCCGACGACGGGCAACAACAAACCCAATACCTCATTTATATATTTAGGCGCTTCCAGCTCAACCTCATCGACCACCGATTGGGACAAATTTGTCAAATTCCACACGGCTGGATCGACTTGTTCTGTACCCGCTGCACCGGGCATATCATTATCCCTGCGCATCACGATATGCCTAGCCAAATGCACAATTGCCGCCTCAACCTGAAACTGTTCGGCCGCTCCCGGCTGCAGATGATATTCGGTGGTTTTTTCGTAGCTATCCGGCAGATGCCAAAGCCGCATCAATTCAATTCCGGCTTGTATATAATCGAAGCCTAACAATTTCCGTTCCGCAAGATGTAGCGGGATAGACTGCTCTATAGATTCCATTATGGCTTCTTGTGCCGCTTCAGGTTTCTTCAGATAAATTAATACATGCCCAATATCGTGGAGCATTCCTGAGACGAACAATCGCTGGCTCGCCATCAATGAACATTTTTCCGCCAGAATCCTCGACACTACTCCACAATGCACGCTGACCCGCCAAAATTCGAACAAATTGATGATGTCGTTGGGAATAGCGGCAAACGACCTAATGGTTAGAATACTCAACAACACATCGTGCAATTGAATAACACCGATGTAACTTACCGCCTGTTCCAGGCTATTAGTTTTTCTCGAGTATCCAAAAAAACTACTATTCGCAACTTTAACAACACGCGCGGCCAAAACCGGGTCACAGCGGACTACTTCTACATAATCTTCAATATCGGAATCCGGCTGATTGATTAGCGATCGAATTCTGACGTAGACTTCTGGCATACTGACGCGGTCGGCCACGCTTTTGACCAAATTATTCGCCGGACGGTTCATGCGATTAGCTGACAACTCAAGAACATTCACAAAATTACTTTGATTAACTCTGCGCTTTGTTTCATCGCTTCGCCAAAAAGCGGCTCAATATCTTCATAGCTCAGACCCGTAGTTTGCCACGCGAATGGATCGATAAGCTCAATCAGTTGTTCCGGGTCGGCTGCTGAATTGCCGGTCTGGGAAAACACATCTGCAATATGGACTATGGAAGCTTCTAATTGGAATTCGGGAGAGGTTGAGGGATGGGGGTGATATTCTGCGATTTCCTGGAAATCTTCCGGTAGACTCCACTCCTGCATCAAACGTTTACCTAGCTGACCATAGTGGAACCCGAAAACTTCTTGCTCAACTTGATACAGTGGCCGTTGTTGCGCTAAAGCGGTCTCGAGCACATCACTCGATTCATTCGGCAATGCCGAAAAAAGGATCAAATGGCCAATTTCGTGTAGTAGTCCAATAACGAATAATTGTTCACTTTGACGCAATTTGCACGCTTCAGCGAATAGTCTGGACAAAATTCCGCAATGAACGCTACGTAACCAAAAGGTAGGCATGTCGACAATATCATTGGGAATACCGGAAAATGATTTGACCGCCGATACGCTGAGCACCAGATTATGCAACTGCCCAATGCCGATAAAATTGAGTCCGCGAGTTATAGTGCCTATTTGGCCGGAAAAACCGAAATAGGCGCTGTTTACAATCCTTAGCACGCCAGCAACAAGATTCGGATCAGTTTGAACTACGTCGGCAAAATCCGATAGGCGCGACTTCTCATCATGCATCAATGCACGTATTCGCAGGTACACCTCGGGCAGGGAAATCAAATCCATAACTCCGTCTACTAATTCGTCCGGAGAAACAGCTAATTCATCGGTATTGTTCATACCGTTAACTTTAGTTAACTTTTAATATATTACTAATATAGTTAACGGTGCCTTAGATCAGAATCCGTGGCCTTTGACCGACTAATTTGAGGTTACATTAACTTACCATCAATTCTTTATATTCAATAAGTTAATATAATACGTTTAACGTCTAAAATGACGAAAAATACTGCTAATAATTGAATTCTTGATACTGAAAGACGTGGAAATTCATCGATCGCCCATCTCAAATCGATCTCAGAATTTTTTGCGAATCCGCACTATCCGAATTGATCTTTTCTTCGACGAATTTCGGTAAAAACCGCCAGGTCGGGATCATTTTCCATATTCAAATTTTGGCGAATTGACTCTTCGCCTGCACGCAAAAATGGGTTTGTGGAAAGCTCCTCCGCTAATTTCGACGGTACCGTGGGTTCATTTTTTGATCTGGATGCGTTTACTTGATTCATTCTGCGAATCAACGCTGCGTTTTCAGGATCTACAGTCAACGCAAACCGACCATTGGTTTGGGTATACTCATGCGCACAATATATCCGTGTTGGACCCGGTAAGTTCTTTAATTTAGCCAAAGATTCCCACATCTGCCCGGGCGTCCCTTCGAATAATCGACCACAGCCCATCGCAAACATGGTATCCCCGCAAAATAGCGCTTCGTCATCCGCGAACCAGTAGGCAATATGTCCGCAGGTATGCCCCCATACGGAAATTACTTTCGCCCGACTAGAACCCAGGTCAAACACATCTTCTTCATCTAACTCTATATCGATACCGGGAATACGTTCTTTATCCGATCGTGCGCCAACTATTAGGCAACCCGTACGCTCTTTCAGCTTTAAATTGCCACCGACATGATCCCAATGATGATGAGTATTGAGTATGAAATGCAAATCCCAATTTCGTTGTTGCAAAGCGGTCAAGACTGGATCGGCTTCAGCTGGGTCGACAACGGCTGTCAATCCTTGGCTTCTATCGTGTATTAAATATATATAATTATCACTAAGAACCGGTAACTGTACAATTTCTAACATATTTAACACCTAAAGTTTCTGTTTGGTCCTTTTTTATATTATGAGCACTTGACCCTATTGTGGATCACGGACATGGATTGGAAATTTTCTGATGAATACTCTCAATATCATTGAATAATTCATCACTCAGGCTAATATCGGCGCTGCCCAAATTTTCTTCGAGTTGCTCTAATGTTGTCGCCCCGATGATATTCGAGCATAAAAATGGTTGGCTGTTGATGAAAGCCAATGCCATCTGCGCGGGGGATAAACCATACTTGCGTGCCAACGCGACGTATTCGCGGGTTGCTTCCCGACCGGTAGGATTGGTATACCTTGCAAAACTAGGAAACAATGTTAATCGGCCATCTGGTGGACTTTGATCGATATATTTTCCAGTTAACGTACCAAACGCCAATGGAGAATAGGCCAATAAGCCAACGGATTCACGATGAGCTATTTCTGCCAAACCGACTTCAAAACTTCTATTCAACAAACTATAGGGATTCTGAATTGATACGATCCGCGGCAAATCCGATTTATCGGCCAAGCGCAAATATTCCATGACTCCCCACGGGGTTTCGTTGGAAACACCAATATGTCTAATCTTTCCACTCTGTACCAAATCCGTCAACACACCCAAGGTTTCCTCTATCTGAACCGTATCCTCGTCGTAGACCCGTTCGTAGCCTAAATGACCAAAAAAATTGGTTTTCCTATCGGGCCAATGCATTTGGTAAAGATCCAAATAATCTGTATTCAGCCGCTTCAGGCTACCCTCCAACGCAGCTTGGATATTCTCTCTGTTTAGACAAGCTCCAGTACGAATATGCCCCAAACCTTCCGAGCGTCCGATAACTTTGGTCGTTAATATTATCTGCTCGCGTTTGCCGGTTTTCTTCAACCAATTTCCGATAATTTGCTCGGTACGCCCGGTCGTTTCAGCCCGAGTGGGAACAGGGTACATTTCCGCAGTATCAATAAAATTAATTCCCGCATCAACGGCACGATCCAACTGAGCGAAACCCTCCGCCTCGCTATTCTGCTGACCGAAGGTCATCGTTCCCAAGCACAGCTCGCTGACCTTTAATCCGGTCTGTCCCAATTCGTTGTAGCGCATTTAAATTCCCCCACCAATCATTGCTCAGTATCAGCTACGCCCAAAACTTACTGCTTGCTTTGGATATCTTGAATTTATCTTGACCCAACTATCGGTCTGTCCAGTCTGAGCCGCAGACTTTTATAAGATCAATTCGACCAATCAAACAATGACCGAATATCCACCGCGGCGAGGGTCCCCAACACCACTAAATTCGCCATCGAATGAAACCGAGTGCGCACCGCCAAAAAATAGGTTTTTGTCATCCCAATTCCGGTGGTCTGGATATTCATTTGTCAAACGATCAACTATCGATTGGTCAAAACCGTCTTCTATATTCAAAAAATCATTTTCCAGATGAATCCGCGGATTCTGCACCGCTTGTTGTAATGACAAATTTCCATCGATGAGATTCAATAATACCTGCAATATTGCGGTCCGCAGACGGTTGGACCCACCCGACCCAGTAACAATACGCTGGCCATCGGACAAAAACGCCAGGGTGGGCGCCATCATTGACATCATTCGTTGATCTTCGACCCATCCGTCAAATCCCCGTGGGTTCAAATCTTCTTCACCGAGCATATTGTTGAGCATGATCCCGGTGCCTGGCACACAATAGCCGCACCCCTCACCATTGCTCGTCGTCAAACTGGCCATATTACCCTGTTTATCAATGACGCTGATTTGCGTGGTACCACGCGAACACACTGACCCATCTTGAATTAATGACTTATATTTGGCCACAATGTCAGCGCCTGGCAGACCCAGCGATGCAGCCCATGGTTCTTCAATCTCGGAGTTGTCGCCACGCACCTTATTTGTGGCATCCATCACTTTGGCCAATACGCCCAAATAATCACCCGTACCGTAATCATTTTGTTGAGGCAGTAATGCGGCCATTAAACTTAACGCGAACCCGATCAAAACACCGCCGGAACTAGGCGCGGGATTCGTGACCAGCTTGGCGTTTCTGTAATCGATCGAAAGTGGTTTGCGTTTGATTACCTGGTAGGATTCAAGATCTTCTCTACACAAATGCCCGCCATCACTGCACAGATCTTGAATCCTTTGAGCGATCTCACCGCGGTAAAAAAGATCTTCTCCCTCTCGAACCAGCGAGTCGATGAAATCTGCAAATTTATGCTGTTGCAGAATCTCCCCTTCGACAAGCAATTTTCCGTCCTCGGTGCGACTCCCGAAAATCCGCTTACTTTCCGGACTATGCCTATAGATGGCTTTAACAATATCAAATATATACGCTTGAAACGCATTCATTGTTAGCCCGTCACGAGCCAAAGTAATCGCGCGTTCGGCAAGTTCATGCATCGGCCAACTGCATAAATCCTGATGTATTTTAAATAATCCTCGAATGGTTCCCGGGGTCGCAACAGACCCTCGGCCAATGTGAAATTCCTGCTGAGCGATTCCGAAATCCGCGGAGATGGGAAAAAATTCTGTGTCGACTGATTTTTGTTTCTGCTGCGGTGTTTGCACAAAATGATCGTAAACGCACTGCCGACCACCGGCAACATGCGCCAACAGAAAACCACCGCCACCCAGTGACGCCAAAACCGGCTCTGCCACACAGGCGGCAAAATGAGCTGCAACCACTGCGTCAAACGCGTTACCGCCGTTCTCCAACACTTGGGCCGCCGCCAACGCCGTTTCTTTATGCCCGGCCGCAACTACCGCTTTGGGCTTCGACAACTCAACTCCTCACACCAATCTACAAATTCCAATCGAACAAAGGCTTATTCAGTCTGTGTAGCGATCAACGGCTCATATTCTAAACCTGCAGCAAGCCAATGTGCCTGAGTCGCCACACCATGTACTGGTGCAAATTTAGCCAGGCCGTTCAAAGCATAGGCTTGTTGTAGCTCGGCTAGCGTTCTTGGCGCAAACAGCGACTTTGTTTCTTTCCACCAGGCAACAAGTTTGCTCATCTCCGTGGTAAATGTTTCTATCCATTTGATCTTTCTATACGCTACTATTTTTTCGTTTAAATAATCTGCCGTAAACAAAGTCCGGCTCAATGCATGCTCTCCAGGGTCGACGAAACGAAAATGCAACGGTAATTCAATGATCTTATCATTCGCTTTATTAAATATTTGCTGTCGACCTTCCAAATCTAGAGTTAACAAATATGTCATCATACTTTCACTTAAATCATGCTGATAAATAAACATATTCGTATTACTATCGAGAATATAACCCGTCCCTTCTACCGGGTCGTGCACATCAACAACAATGTGCCCTGGTAACGATGGCGTAAAAATTGGAAGCATGGCCGTTGAAAAACCGAAGACATCCATCGCCATCATTAGTCTGACAGAATGTCCTGAACAATTACCTTCCGGGGACAACAACAATTTTTCCAATTGCGGCGGAATGACTGGCAATACCGCATATACTGGCATGCTGCCATGGACACGCAGCAATAGATACATCGCCAAGGTTTCCCTCTCAGTCAACTTGGGAAAACGTGTAAGAATAATATGCTTATCCCGTTGAAAATCTTTTGCGAGTTGTTTTTTTAGTTGCTCTCGCAAATCATGAGTAGATTTCGGAATTTCAGGAATCAACTTACCACGAAAATTCCTAAGAAAAATAAGATCTTCTTCCGGAATTCCACTCGCTATTTTTGCCGGAACAACACCTTCCGGGCTTTCTACATAGAGTCGCGCATTTTCCCGAGTCTGACTTCCTTCAACTCTATGCTCTACAAATCGAGCGCCGATTAGAAAAGATCCCACGCTAACCATCAGTAGTACCAAACCGATTAGTAAGGGATTCGTTTTCTTTCGTTTTCTCATAAGTTAATAGTTCTTAACAATTCAAAGTATCGCTGCATATATATTTTAGTATATGGAGATTATAAATCCCCCATCACTACACTGATAAAATCCTTGGCAAATTTCATTTGATTAGTCGAGTAATCGAATTCTTTGATAGGTGGATCAACCTCCAAGTATTTCTCTAACAAAACCGATAAAGCATCAAAATCATTTGGCGAGAACAGTTCACCGTTTGCAACTAATTGCTCACGATGGGTATTTATATCAGAGGCCAGGACATATTGAGATAATGATTTTGCGTCTTCGATTACGGTAGACCAACCTTCGAACAAAGATGGTTGAACCACCAACCGAGCATTCTTCAATATTGCCAGCTGATCGTTTCTCGGTATAAACCCCAAGAACCTTACATTTTCTGACAGTCCCAGTTTTCTCACTAGGTTTTTCAGATCGTCTGTGTAGGATGGTGCTCGATGATCATACTCTTTACCAGAAAATGCCAAACAAATTTTACTATGTTTGTTAGCCAATTTAGCTACTGCTTCAATCACAACCTTATGGTTTTTATGAATCCAAAACTGATTAGGACAATAAAAGTAATTTGCAGGCAGAGAATATTTATTTTGAATATATTCGAAGGATAACAGATTGGATACATCATTGAATGCGGCAAATCTAACAACATGTTTTTGAACATTATATCCTGGATAAAAATATTCAAAATCAACTAATGCGCTTTTGCTGCTAAATACTATATGTTTTGCTCTAGAAGCATATTCTATATGCTGAATAGTCCGTTGTTCCAACTCTTCATTATGAAATAATTCCGGAAGCCGTTTATCTTGGAAATCCGGTATCCAACATATAGTACTATCAGATACCGACGGTATAGGATGCGGAAATACCACATAAAACACAAAATCATTATTTTTATACCAATGTAAAAAGCGATTTATATATCTACGTTTTCTAGACAAGCCAATATCATAACCCCTAACCAAACCTGGTATAGTCCAGTCCATATACGGGTATTGCGTTTCTTCATCCAGATAATTGTAACCATCATCGCTTTGGCTTAATATGATTATTTTAGGTTTGCGGTCATTCGGCAATAAATTTAAAGCCGAAATTAGATTACGTACATAATATACTCCGCCGATCCAACGTTTATCATAGTTAAATGGGATAGCTAAGACTTTCCTATCAATCAATTTATCCCTCTACTATTCTGGAATATCGACTACGATCCGACGATATAATAATTTAATTATATGAATGTCGAATTGGTACATTATTTCGAATCCCCGTTTTCATACGCATATAATATGAATTACCAAATTTCATCGCTTAAAAACTTTTTTCTATTTTTAGAGTCCACTCTCATCCTTATTGCGCTGTAGCGAATGCCTTAACATTCAATACCGTTCGATTGACCTATCATCTAGTTAAGGTGATCCCGATACCAATCTACGTATTCAACGCTACCCTCAGATATGGGAATACGACATTCGATGTTATGAGCGCCCATACACGCCGTATCAGCAACCAGACTAAAAGGGTCTCCAAGTCTAGAATTACCGTTAAAGCACACAGACTGTCGGGATAAGTCCATTCCCCAATGTCTTGTCACATTTGATGTGATTTCTTTAACGGTTGACCCAATTCCCGTAGCAAGATTCAGAGTCATAGCCTCGCCACTCGCTAAACGACTGACTTGCCCTAGTGCGTTTACAATATCACTTACATGCGTCCAATCACGCAACTCGTTACCGCTCCCGCCAAGTTCGATAGGCCCACCAGCCTCAAGTTTGCCACATAGGTCCCACAGAAACTGCTTTTTGAGCTCGGGGCCATATACCGAGAATAGACGCGGAATTACGATTTTCAGGCCAAAATTAGTTGCGTAAGAATGGCACAACATCTCCATCATCAGTTTGTGTGCACCGTAGGGGGAAAACGGCGATAGGCGGGCGTTCTCTAAAATTTTCCCATCATGGCCTGATCCATATACTGCTGCGCTAGATACCGCAACTAGCTTGGTATCCGGTGCATCTTGACGCATCCATTCCAGCAAGCTGGCAGTTGAATTTACGGTACGGGCAAAATCTTCTTTTGGATTAACAAACGCAGCCCCGACAGAAGACCCACCGGCAAGATGATATATAGTCTTTGGGATACCAAATTCGTGCCGCAACTGGCCTAAATTACTCGATGAAAGTTCGCCGTTCATCCAGGCAACCAAGCCCCAATTTGTCGCCTCGGTAATAGGCCAGGCTCCGTGCCCTATCCCAACAACCTGTTCTTTTTGCCCCGCCAGATGGCGGGCAAGGTTACGCCCGATGAAACCACGCGCACCCGTTATCCATACATACGACATTGTCAGTATATTCCTTCGAGCACATACAACAACCGGGACCTAAGCTTATCGCAATGTTCAATCCCCCAATTAAATAATGCTCTGATATTCAATCTAAACAATCAAGATGTTCGTCTAATATACCGTTATTCGGCCCAAATTTACTCAATGGGTTGCCCTTCTATATGAAATCTGGTCCAACATTCTAGCAGAGTAAGTTTGTAGAGAAAGCTCATTTCAAATCCAGACAAATCCCCGATCGACCGCACAGGATCTAGCAACCCCTGCCGCACCAAAGCACCCTTTTGAATTAACGGGGAAAAACGTTCGACGACGCCTTTCATCCACGCATAAACTGGCGGGGTAAATCCTTGTTTTTTGCGGGATAAAACCTCTTGGGGTAACGATTCTTTCAGAGCTTCAATTAGTAGCCATTTGTGCGGTTTATTCCAGTCGCGCAGACCCTCATTACGCATACCGGTTACGCGGTCAACCAGTTCAACATCCAAAAGCGGTAATCGCACTTCAACAGAATGAGCCATACTCATTCGGTCCACCAGCGCCAGACAATTTGAACGTAACCAAGTTCTATTCAACAAACCAGAAACCGCCCGATGCATGGATTGAGAAAGATCGAGACTTGCGCAGTCCAACCAGAACCCGGCTGGTAATTGAGATCGGACAAATTCCGGCATCAATGAGCGCGACCATTTATCTCCGTTCGATAACTCAGGATGAACGCCAAAAAAATCTGGTTTTTCATCTGATTTAACGCCGAATAAACGCTGCCATGAAAAATTTCTATTTTTTTCCGCCAATATCGCTTCATTCCGCACGACTGCCTCGCGCACCCATTCATATCCCCAAAAAAATTCATCCCCTCCCATTCCGGAAAGCAGCACAGGGTAACCGGCTTGACGAGCAGCACTAGTTACAGAGTAATATCCAAATGCAGCTATGTCAGCAATCGGCGTATCCATGGCTTCAATCATCGCCGGAAATTTGTCAATGACATCCTGATCTTTCAGCTCGATCTCGGTAAAACCAATTCCCAATTCTTTAGCCAACGCAGCGGCAAAACCTCTTTCATCCGTTTGCGGACGTCCTTCATAACCAATCGTAAAGGCGTGCAACTGCTTTGGATAATGGCGAGCCGTAACGGCCGCTACCAAACTCGAATCAATACCTCCGGATAGAGCAACAGCGACGGGAACATCAGCCGTTCCCATCTGGTAGCAGGCATGATCTAAACAATCCTTTACCACGTCTACCGGCCGTGAAGGATCCTCGCGTGCCTCCGAAAGATCCCAATAACTCCGAGGCGCAATTTCCATATTACCCGGAAATAACTCCAGGTAATGACCTGCGGGTAAAATACTGATGCCGTCTACCGGGGCAACTGGCTCCGGAACGTACTGAAAAGTAAGAAACAAATTAAAGGCTTCCGGGCTTAACTTTAATGGTGTATTGGCCGATGAATTTAAGCTTCTTAATTCACTAGAGAACCATAATCTATCTTCAGATTCTTGCCGAAAATACAGCGGCTTTTCCCCCATTCGGTCGCGGGCGATTATCAGTCTAGAAGACTTTGATTCCCAAAGCGCAAACGCAAACATCCCTCTAAGCTTGGTTAGAAATTTAATTCCATATTCTTCGAAAGCGTGGATTATCGTTTCAACATCACTGTTCGACGAAAATACATGACCTCTGGATTCCAGCTCATTGCGAAGTTCGTGGTGATTATATATTTCGCCATTACAAACCAGGGCTATATCCCCGGTTTCATTGAATAAAGGCTGATTACCACCCGCCAAATCGATGATTGACAGGCGGCGCATAGCAAGCAATACATGGTCTGATTCAAACATACCTCCCGAATCTGGGCCTCTATGCTCAAGCAGATTGTTCATCCCTCGAACTGAAGTTGAGGAAAAACTATCAATTTTAGAGGCAGATATCAGACCGCAGATTCCACACATATTCTATATGAATACAATTCCAAAAAGTTATTTGATCAACATGAACTGTTGTTCGGTTCTACAAAATTCCCACTCATCATTACAACACCATCTATTTTGTTAACTCAATGTAGGTATTGAGCCCAATATGATGGGCGCGCGTATCTAATCCGCCTAATTCCGAGTACACCGATTTACCATATTCAACAAATTCGATATGTTCGAAGCCTATATGCTCGGAGACTAATCTGAGTTCTTCTTTAGAGTAAAAATGTATATGATCCCAAAACGAATATGCTTCAAATTCACCTTGCCTTACCCTGGTCTCTGAATACGGCGAATAGTGCTGAGCCAACACACCTTCCAATCCCGGGAAACTCAAGCGCAATACGCCACCCTTAATTAAGGCCCTGTGAATTTCACTCAGAAAAAATAGGGACTCCGCTTGATTCATGTGCTCCAGAACATCTTCCGAAAAACCGAATCGTACGGTATTGTCCGCGAATGGATGCTTTTCAAGCAAATTGATCATTCGGTAGTTCGTAACATCAGATCTATAAAGATCCACATTCAGCCAATCCTCGATAAGATTTCCACCACAACCATAATTGACTTTATCGCATTCATCCCGATCCAACCCCGGCTGATTAGATGCGGTTGTATCATATCCACCCCGAGAACCTGCTGTGGCAACTTTTTTTTGCCACGTTCCGCTGGTCACGTCATAATCGTACAAATTATAAACTTCCATCTTCTTTTCCCATTCAGGAATCTTAGAGAGTTGTAGGATCAAATTCCGCTGTGAAATTCGTTCGGGATATTGAGGCGTTTTAACCGGAATATTCGGTTTATCGAAATACCGTTTTAGCCAACCAATAGATTTTGATATCACTAAACCCCCTTTCTATAAGACTTATCACATTCGTTCAGCGAATGCATATCCCGTGCACCAATCAATATCTCGTGAAAAATTCGAGCAGATTTGAGGATACGATTTTCGACATCTTGTCTTGCATTTTCTTCGGCACCCAAATCCGGCCCCTGTCGCAGATCTTCCCAATCAGCCAAAATCAGGGCCGCTAAGTCTTTATCGGACTCTGGAGAAAAATAACTGCATTTATTTGGTGCTTGTTCCCGGTGAACGGGAATATCCGAAAGAAATATTGGACGTCCGGTAGCACGTACATCCTCAACAACGGTACTCCAACCTTCGAATAAAGACGGTTGCACTACTGCTGCGGAAAATCGCAAAACCGATATCTGTTCATCCCGATCAATCAATCCCAACATGTGCACCTGATCCGTCATATTCTGTTCCTCGATAAACTGCATCAAACTAGAAAAATGGTCGATGTTTCGTCTATCTGATTGTGTGCCCGTACACACCAGAGGAATGGTAACCCCCTGTTCACTACGTAGCCTAGCGAGCGCTTTGAATACAGTAATATGATTTTTATGCGCCCAACACTGATTGGGGAGATACATATATTTTTTGGGCAACCCATACTTCGCGATAATATCAATTTTCGGCGGTTCGGTAGTATCCAACAAGGAGCAAAAATGCCACACCCGTGGTTGAACTCGGTGCTCCGGGTAGAATTTTTTAAAATCCTTAACTGCTACTTGGCTGCTCATAACTACAACCCCAGGACGCGCAGCAATGTCGGCAATGGAGCTATTGCGTACTTCGATTTCTTCATCCGCAAACAGCGCCGGCAGGTAGCGATGCTGAAAATCAGGCACCCATCGGACAGATACAGCACCCGCAAATTCTGCCCCAAAACCCGGATAGACAACATCAATTGGACTAATTAAGGCTCTACTGAATCCCAATCGTCGCAGCATACGTTGCCACAATCCTTTTTCGTCCGATGTCTCGATTCCTGGCAAATATCCGAATTCTTCAATAAAATTGGATACAACTTCAGGTGCACCCAGCAAACGAATATTTGGTCGTTCTTTGACCGGCAAACGAGACAAGCAAACCACCAGATTACGTAGGTATAGAGTCCCCCCCATCCAGTTCGCATCTTCGATTAATTCAATCCCCAGGGTCAGTTTATTGCTGAATTTGGTCATGCTTCAATGCTTTCATCACGCGATACGTATGGATAGATTTACGCCATGGATACCATGCAGACCAAAACAAACGCCGACATTTCTTAGGTTCCCGCATCATTGAAAAATTGAGTGATCTCAGCATATACCAATTTTTCACGCTTAAAGGACGTAACACACCCTGTTCAATCAATTCATCAACATTTAATTCATGCCGGACACATTCGGATCTCAGCAATGGCCCGGGGCTAAAAAAAAAATACAAAAAAAGACGAATCGACGAGGGTATATCCATGGGATCGCACAATATGCTGGCTCTCCGCTCTTTGGCCTTTTTGAAAAAGTGACTAAATTGGCTTGGCTGGGCCTTCACGCCAAGCACTATCCGCCGCGCCAAACGCAACCCCCAAACGAACGGCAACGCGATTGGCCGCATTGGAGTGCGAAGTAAAAATAAGCTAACCGTGCGAGAAATAAGGCCCAGAAATATGCGCAACCGTTGACGCTGGGGCGCATGTATGCGGACAAATCGCCAATGGTCAACCACATTGGTCATAGACCGGCGACAAAAAATCTCATTGTATACGGAACGGAACGTAGATTGAGTGGAACCTGGGATAATTCCCGTTTCATCTATATGTGCAAGTATCTTGACCCCGTAAAAGACGCCTAAGCGAAATCCCTGCGTTTTAAGTCGGTAGAAAAACTCATAATCCGATAAGTAGTGAGGAAACAATTGTGCGTTAACATTACCCGCCTTACGGATCATTTCCAGCGGAATAATGGTCCCGCGTCCCGGCAACACATCAACGTCATCGCGAAATTGTTCGTCCGGCTCAATCTTGGTATTAACCGGAAATGAATAGGTATTCCAATCAACAAATTCTCCGGCATCTAGCACTTTAGACGGATCCCGACTATCAACGATGAGCGCCCCGACAGCCGCATCAAAAATCCGTGACGCAGAAACGAGCGAAGCGACATAATTATCCGGAATCTGTGTGTCATTGTTCATCATCAACACAAAACCATCATCGCCATTGCTCTCAGCCAGAGCATGATCGATCCCTAACGCCATTGCGCCTGCCCACCACAATTCAGTTTTCGTCGTTAACACGACTACATCGCGGAATTTCTGTCTAACGGTATTGACAGTGCCATCGCTCGACCCACCGTCTGCTACGATAATCCGAATGTTTTGATACGTTTGAGCTTTTAGGTACTCAATGCATTGCAACGTAAAATGGACCCGATTAAAAACCGGGATAATGGCATATACCTTAAGCTCAGAATCTACATTTGCGTTCGCTGTACCATAAACCCTATTTCGGACCATGAAACATACAAGGTCCAACGAATCGCCTTCCGCCTGCATATTGATTTCTATCGCAAAGGTCTGATCCGTTGCTATTCCGGATAAATCAACAGATGCCGGTATCCATTCAGATGCATCAACTTGGTATGAACCCACCTGTTTACCGTTAAGGATCGTTTTAATTTCCGCTGATAATGTATTACTCAAAGATGGCAGCTTCAGATCGAAATTCAAAATGTCAGCATCGCCGGGCTTTTTCAGAAACCAGCGACCACGCCGGTACGCAGTACGTGCATGATGAAACGGTTTTTGCAGGCGCCATCCATTGAGAAGTTCGAATTTTTTACCGCGAATTCCGGGAAAGGGGATATCTACATAATGACGGGGTATCAGTGGCGCAAGTTTAGTCATTGCTAAAGACTCAGAACGTAAGCTCGAAGCGTAGTCCTTAGCACTAAGCAAAGCGGCACTTTGCAATTCTGCGGGCTCAACCCAGGGTGATTTAAGCTTTACGCGCAAAGCCAACGATCCACTACTGTTTGATAACATTCTCGAGTCATCGGCTAAGTTCCAGCGGGTAATATTTTTAATCGCTACTTCGAACTGGGAACTGTGTAGCGTATGAGTAAACAATTCAACATCGACAAAATCTGGATGCTGCTCAAATACCGAGACAAAATCAGAAAATTTAGGAATCCCTTCATTAACACCTTGCAGAACGGCGGGATCACGATCAAATATTTTGAGTTCAAATTCATCCCCCGCATTACTAGGACGAAATGAATCACATGTTGTAATCAATATACCGCCAGGCCGCAAAACACGGAGCGACTCTGAAATAGTGGCGGGAATATCCCGCATATGATGCAGAGCCGCATTGCAAAAAACCGCATCAAAACTAGCTTGTTTAAATGGTAAACAATGCGAAAAACCGCCTATCCAACGGATATGAGGAAAGTTAATTTGCCCTGATTCAGCCAGAATAGGAGAAAATTCTAGTGCAGTAACATGTGCACCACGCATCGAAAGTCGGTGACTATCGAATCCTAGACCAGCGCCTATATCGAGCACCTTGAGACCCTGTAAATCGATATCCTTGGATAGAAAGGTGACCTCCTGCCATTCACCGTATCGGTTGTCAAAATAGGGTGAACGAGCTGCTGGCGTTTGTTCGATAAAACTGGGCTTATTGTCAGCTTGATGATAAGCCGACAGCAGCTCATCCCATTCTTCTACAATCTGCGGGTTGACGCCGAAATTATCACGATTCGAAATATTGGCGGATATTTCAATGAGTCCAAGTATATCTTCATGTTCGAACTGACCTAGAAAAGGTACCCCCCAAACGTGTTCATAGACGCTGTCGCAATTTGTGCATTGAAACGCTTCTTTGCCTTCAACCCGCGGAATAAGGTTTTCTTTTCCACAAGCCACACACCGGATATCATCTCCTATACCCTCAACAATCACGGCCTATCCTCTGATGAATCTATGATTTCACCGTGTTTATCAATAATCAAAAAATCAACGGATTCCGACCAATGGTATGAAGCGAAGAACAGATCACGATTTTGTTCGAAGAAATCTTGGAATTGGTTGTGATATTCACTTTGCAGTGAATTGAAATAAAAATTCCCCAAATCATGCCGCTCCCATTCATTCCATTCAACGAAAACCAAAGTTTCACCCTGCACCATACCGTGCCAACGATGATGATTCGGGAGACGGGTAAAATTAAATAGGATATCGGACAAGCGGGTTGGTACTTCGATGTAACCCCGGCGTCCGATACGAGTCAACTCACGAATCGCTTGCCCCGGATTATCCAAGTGTTCCAAGACGTGCGAACAAAATACGAAGTCGTAACCCAGATTGTCAAAAGGCAATCTTTCCAAATCAACCTCAAAAAAAGGGCGATCGTCTCGGGCTAAAGCTTCTACTCGGTGCGTTGTTTTATCCGGAAATTTGTCAGCAAGATGATTGGCACGTTTGAACGGCCAACCACCACAACCGATATCCAGCACCAATTCATTAGAATTTATATCCCAATTCATAACATTGTTCTGATACTCCCAAGTATTCAGAACAGCCGTATCCCGTTTTTCCAATGGGGGTATTAAATCGAGGGCTTCGGCTGGGAGTAATTTCAGATACAGGGAGCGACTAAACGCCTGTAGATCATGATTAACTTCGGACGACAATTTTTCCTGGTTGGATACTAGCCAATTCCACGACCGCGCCAAAGTGCGAAATGTATCATCGGCTCCTCCACTAGGAATTCTTCTCAGTACCCGCAAAAGCCGTGATACCAGAAACGTTAATATTCTCCTTTTAACGAGAATAAGATGATCACGCATCAGATACTTTACTCAGGATGGCTGACGTTTATACACGCTATAAACTCACGCGTGACGGGTAGTCTGGAGACCTCTGCGTTCCAGTTTCCCAATAGGTTTTTCAGGCTCGATTCATTCCAAAACCAGTAATGACCCAAAAATTGATCGACATCTCCATCCGGAACAACGATAGCCACCAATCCACCATCACAACAAATCCGGACCAATTCAGCAACAACAAGCTTTGGGTGTTCAAGGTGTTCCAAAACATCAGTGCAAAAAACCACGTCGTAAAAACAACTCTCAAAAGGCAGACTTTTTTCGATGATGTGCTGAACAAAATTACCATCAGGAAAAGATCTACGAGCACCCTCAATCGCTTTACCAGAGAAGTCCAAACCCGAGACGTTTATACCGGACTGTCGCTTGTGCGCTTCAGCTAGCAAATCACCCACCCCGCATCCAATATCAATAACTTTGGCTTCGGCAAAAAGATATTTTTCTATGCAATCAATAATCTCAACCGTCAATTTGTCTCGCACGTGTTCAGCTTCTGCGCGAAAAACTTCCAGATTGGATTCGTTACCCCAAAGCTGGTCGTAGCTCTTAGCCGAATTATCTTCGGTTATCCAACCTATTCCCAAATCATCACTTATCGTCTTATTCGGCAATAATGTCGCTCTATAACGATTCTTTGGAACCAGTAAGAATTGATCAGCCGGACCAAAAACATAGGTTCCTTTTGGAACATAATCATATTGGCCCTTGGGAATCAGGTCGAAATTATTTTCTGAATGATAAAGACGATTTGCGATTCGTTTAAGCCACTTAGCCAACAGGTAGCGAAATTTATTAAGCAGCACAATTACGTCCTTTTTTACTCGCATACTTAAGCGAATCCAATTACATCTCTGATTTCATGTCCGTTTAGAATTCCATTAGGTAAAAGCTGAAATAGACGATGAAGAGCGTACCACGTTGCCAATAACCTATAAAACATCAATATGGATCACCCACAGAGAATGGAGAAACCTTTGTAGATTGCGACGAAACAGGTGATAAGTTAAATTCACAATCGAGATGCATTACTGCATTATTATCGGCATAAAGAAATTCATCTTGGGAATGTTTAACCACAAATCGGGAAGCACCAAACCAATAAAATAGATGCACGCCTATATTTCTGCGACTAATCCCTAGGTTTAGAGTATAAGCACCAGGTCGAAAGTTAGGGGTTTTGACTTGTACCTGAATACAGTACTTCCCGGTTTTAACACGAGGCAACGGCAGTCCCTGCTCGTAACTATCGATCACCGTTATGAATCTATAATGCACAGCATCGATAGTAAAACGAAGTAACAACTCCTCGAGTGGTTCCTTTACGTCTATGTCAGCTTCAATCAGAAACGACTCCTTAAAACTAAATTCATCTATTGCTTCTCCCATCGATGCACGAAGTAACTTGACCGAAGTGCAAATAACATCTCCCGTACCACCCTTTGAATGTCCATACTCTGGATCAATCTGGTCTTCAGAATCAGCATCATTATGTGCAGCAACCGCTTGTTCAAATTGTGTGCTTGATGCAACCGCGTTGCGGGAATTTTGATCATCATAAGCTCGGATAATGTCTTCAACCGGACCATCAACCAATACGCCCCCTTTATCCATAAAGAATCCACGATCACATATTGCCCAAATGGCTCCTGGAGAATGAGACACCAATATAATCGCTGTACCTTGACGTTTTAACTTTAAAATATAATCAAAACATTTCTTTTGGAAATTTAAATCGCCAACCGCCAATACCTCGTCCATCAACAAAATATCCGGTGAACTCAATGCAGCCACGGCAAACCCCAGACGCACGTACATGCCGCTTGAGTAATTTTTAATCGGAAGATCTATAAATTGACCCAATTCGGCGAAAGCTACGATTTCATCCATAAGACCATCAATTTCTTCGGTGCTTAATCCCAATAAGGCACCATTAACATAAACATTCTCACGGCCACTGAGCATCGGTGCAAAACCAGCGCCAGCCGCAATCAATGCGCCGACTCTGCCGCGCATTTGGACTCGCCCCGCATCCGGCGCATAAACACCATTTAAGATGCGTAACAATGTGGTTTTACCGCAACCATTTACCCCCATGATGCCCAACGCCTCGCCGCTGAACAGTTCAAAACCGACATCTTTTACAGCCCAAAATTCGCCTTCACGCAATTCACCGGAATGAGATTGCCGTCCAAGTAACTTACCACCAATATCGCGTAGTCCGTATTTCATGGACTGTCGCAAGGTCAGACCAAATTTTTTGGAAACCCCCTGTGCTCTGATTGCCCAAAGTTTTTCGTTCATAACCGTTCGGCAACTTTGTCTTTGATAAGGTAGAAGGCGTGTACACCCAAAAACAACAGAATAAAAGCCACCATCGTGGCCAATGAATACCCGAATGGTGCAGAAATATCACCGGATACAATAATTTCACGTGGTGTATTTATGAGGTAGGTAAGCGGATTCCACTGCACAACGGAACGCAGAAACGGATGTTCAAATTCAGCGGTGTAAACAACCGGGGTAATATACATTGCTAGCGTGAAAACTGTGGTAAAAATACCTGTCACATCACGAGCCACCGATCCGACGACCGCAAGAAAAAGCCCAATTCCCATACCTAGTACGATAATGGGCAAGACTGCCAACGGATAAAGTATCACCCAGGGGGAGGGTATTAACTTGAAAAACAAAAGCAAAAATAGCAGGACAACCAGATTGACCAACAAATTGTAGAAAATATTGGCCAACCCGGTTACCGCTAGGCTAATCGTAGGTATATTGGTTCTCATCACCAGATCAGCATTATTAATAAGCCCAACAGAAACAACTGCCATTGAGCTCATCAGCAAACCCCAAATAGTTGTACCAATATACACGTACACCGGGTAAGGGATTCCCATATTGCCGGGATTCAGTATCCCTGTTGACTGCATGAAAACAAAACTGGCAATACCGATTAGCGGTGTCAGCACAACCCAAAAATAACCCAATAACTTCTGCCTGAAACCGGCGACAAAATCCCGAACAAATAAGTGCCAAATCACGTGCCTGGACCAAAAAAGCTCTCGATAGGCCAGCTGTAATGACGCCAGTGGAGTTAATATTTCTCCGCTCGCCTCATAGGTCCTTACAGTTTTCGATGCGTTATTATCCATGTACTCTACTCAGTGTCAGTTCGTCGCTGCAATCGGTTTTTCGGCTAGAAACGAATAGAGCCTGCCCGGTGTATGATCATGAAGGTTCATTCTCGCAACTCGCCATGACATTAAAAACCTGCCGATAAAATGAGAAGAACTAAAAATCTTCTGTGTGATCATTTCGCCAAATATTTTAGCCACTGAACCTGTACAGTAGTCATACATTTGTTCATCGGTCATCGGAAAATAATTGATTGGCGAATCCAGTGGCGCCATTGTGCGGGTAATATTTAATCCCGACATTGCAATTGCCGATAGATATTCTTCCAGCAAATAAGCGTTTTCTCCACCGTAATATTTGTGCAGCGGATGACTATCTAAAAATGCAGGCAGATCTTCAGGTTCACTGATCACATGCTCCCGTGTAGCAATCATAAGGCCACCTGGTTTTAAAACACGATATATTTCACGACAGGTTTTCCCCAAGTCTTTCGCATGGTGCAGAGCTTGTCGACAATTCACCACATCAAAATTATTATCTTCAAACGGCAAATTTTCAGAATATTCGCTAACGATAGATATAGGTAAATTACTTTGTTTTATTAGTGAACGTATGGCTCCCGAGCCGACGAGTTCCCCCGGATCCGGCTCAAGCGCCGTTACCGTCCAACCGTCTCGTGCCAGCGCATAACTGCTAATGCCCCTCCCTGCAGCCAAATCCAGGGCGTTTCCTTTCGATTTAGGAATCGGAAGCAGCTCGGCAATGGATTTCCATTCAACGCTTTGCCAAAACCGTTCCGCGCTCTCCAGGAGTGGGTCATCGAAATAGCAGGCACGCACCAATTCTTGCTGGTCTGGTTGATTGCGCAACCATTGAACCGATTCTTCCCAACTCATTAGTCCCATAGGTTCTGTATTCTTCTGTTTTAGGTCCTAAGCTTGTGTCTTGTCCAGTTGGCTGAGGTTAGTTGTCGAACCATCCAATATATTGATAACGGTAAGATCAATAATTTGCTGTTTACGTTCTATCCCCCCAAGAAAATTTAACTTCCCGGCGGCATCCCTTGAATCGCGAAAACTCGACTCAACATATGCCTCCTTTGACGAAAGCGGAGCAAGCCGCCCCAATCGATCTTTGCGTACAAAAAACAAATTATTCCCTGCGCTATTGGAACAAATTAGCGCATAACCTTTACTTTCTGCCAGGTGTTCAAATGCTCTGATTGAAGCCCCCCAATACAGGCAAGAATAATGTGCTATTTCACGTTGGAACGCCGGTTCATAGGGAATTGTAATGGCATGTCGATCTCCAAACACACTATTCCATTCAACAACGACGATCACAGGGTTAACGACTTGAATGCGCTCCCAAACCCAATAATCATTGCCATCGATATCAATACTCAATATACCAATATCACCACTGAATCCTGCATCTCCACAAAGCCGATTGATATTATCTCTATCTATCCATGCATCTACCGCGGTTAAATCATACCGCCAATAAATATCCTGACCCCGAACGAAATCCATATATTGCTCGCTTCCATCTAGTATTAAGCCCTTCCAATGATCATTCATCAACAGAAAACGAGTGTTGGACTCTAGATAGTTCTGCACTCCCAGTTCTATAAATATCCTTTCCTGCGGTAATACTCCACTTTCTCTGATTAGGTATTGGAGGATGCCATCTTCACCAAATTGTGAAAAAACTTTAAATTCTGCATCCTGAACATTTTTCAATGGCGCCCGATCAACATTCTGCAGCGCAAGAGTACGGCCTTGCAAAATCAATAAATGTTCGTTCTTTTCTTTGATCGCGGCGATTGATTGTGAAAGTGAAACATCCAACCGAGCTGCAATTAGTGTTGAATACTTTTGCAATAATTTGTCCAGGTATAACAATGCGGTCCCTCTTTATGCTATTGATTCAAATTTGATAGGCCGAATTAGGAATATTTGCCGATTTATCTATCGGCGTAATCATAGGCGTAACCTGACACCGATACAGCGAATCTGGCGGTACATCTTGAGTGACGATCGACCCGGCCGCTATGACACTGCGTTTGCCGATGGTCACTCCGCGCAAAATCGTGGCTCCAAAACTAACCCAAACATCGTCCTCAATCACGACTGGAGTAGATTGAACACCTGGAAGTTCATCTGTAGTTCGAGGATGGCCTTTTTCGATCAGCTGCCTGTAATGCTCATGGCGCTCTAGATGGTCCATAGAATGGGCCGTGCCATCATGAATATTCACGTCATGAGCGATAAGCACACGGTTACCAATTGAAATCGAATTCATCGACCAAATCTCAGTACGCACGCCTACATAAGACCAGTCTCCGATAGATATACGGCCACCATGCGCATATATCAATAAGCGCCCTCTAACATGCGTATTATTGCCTATCGATATTCGGTCGGCGTGGCCGGATAGATTATTGATTTCTGCTTCGGACGTAAGTTGTGCGCCGACACCGATTCGACAATCTTGAGTATTTTCTGTGGCTTCATGCTGCCCTTTAAACCTCTTATAAAAGGGAATTTTATCAATGAAACGCATTATAAATTTTTCTCGCTGCAATTTTTGCCAAATTCTTGAGTTTCCATTGAATACCGTTAACCGGCATCTTCTGCAATGGGTCGTTGGATTCTGGCCGAAAAAAATCTTCTAATTGGGTCAGATGCAACGCCTTATATTCAATTCTTGACGGAAAAACCGGTATTGCAGGAAAACCGACATCTGTTAATTCTGAAATTGCTTCTTGCCCCGAAAAACCAGTATCTCCACAATGAACTCCGGATCCATCGAAACCTCCATTCCAAACCAGGCTATCTCGCGGATAGCAAACGAGTCCACGACATCTTGATACCGCGTACCACCATAAAATTCCCCAGGAATCATTGCGCCCCGCCAAACGATCTGCAAGCATGCTGGAAAAGGCGCAAGTTCCATTCAAATCAAAAAGCCGAACCCATTCCGGATCAGACCGCGCCTCAGTCAAACCAATAGGCTGCCAAGAAAAATGTTGCCAAGCCCGTTGCCACGTCGCCCATCCCCAAGTGGACGTGACCGGCAGTAGAAAAACATCATTTATTATATTCGTCGGACTACTAACCGTAAAACCACCCACCTGCATGACTCTTTCATCGTTTTGGTATCGATCGAGCGCTTCGAGCATATAATGCAGGAAATCTGCGGCCACAACCAAGTCGTCTTCCAAAACAATAACGCATCCGTATCGCGAACAAAGTTCTGTCACTCCAGAGACTATCGACTTAGCTAATCCGTAGTTCTCATTACGTATCACTATATTTGCACTGAATTCATCCGCCCTTTCTTTTAATAATATCCGAGTCGCATCGACTAGATTACGGTTAGCGCCTTCCCGCGGCCCGTCGGAAAAAAAATAGAAATCACATTCATCTATTCTGCGACACTTTGATAGTGCATCAAGTATTCTTTGCGTATGCTGGGGGCGATTATAGGTAAACAGTGCTACCGGCGTTTTTCTAATCAAAATATGAATGTCTTATTATGTGCGAGATTATAAACGAACCTATCATCAATACCAGGGACATTCTGGTTTGGGGGCACCGAAATCAACTGCTTCGATACAATCGATCATATATCTTCCGGCAACCTTTGGAGATAACAAAGCACCAATTTCGTTCGCCTTGATTTTCCATTGAGCCAACTTATCAAGATTGTTTGAAATATCGTTAATGAGGTGAGCTAATTCCTTGTAGTCACCGACTGAAAATACAGCGCCTGCTCCACTGCCCTTCACCAAATCCGAAGAACCCGCTCCGGAACTCACCAATACCGGTACACTTTGTAGTAGAGCTTCATTGACAACAACCCCCCAACCATCGTAACGGCTGGGTAAGACAAGCAAATCATAATTTTTGATTACACTTTGCGCCTGTCCAAAAGGAATAACGCCTCGATAGCGAATCTTATCGTTCAATTTTTCGCGCCAGAAACTTATTCCCCCGGGACCGTATAAATCTAACTCAATATCCACCCCCTGATCTAGACACCTCTGTACCGCCCTAATAACCTCGTCGATTCCTTTGACATGGACCAACGCACCGACAAACACGATAGACACACTCGGTTTGGATTCAAACACCAGATTTTCCTGATCCAACTCGAATCGGGGAACACAGTATGCGAAAGGAAATAAGTATTGATCTGAAAATCCGGCCGTCTTAAATTGTTGTTTAGCGCGGGATGAAATCGTAAAAACCGGTTTGATCCTTGAGCCGATCAACATACCTATCATTTTGTACATTGTCGGTCTAATCAACGCCTTTAATTTGCCCAACCATTGGGCTTGCTCTGCGTAAATACCAAGTGGTGTATATGAATAAGCCTCCGTAATTAATCCAATTCTGATTCCACGCAGCAACGCGTACAATATAAAAATAATAAATCTTCGATCTGACCAAAGGCCAACGAAAAGATGGATCGCATCGGCATTTTCACGGAGCAATCGGAATCCTTGTACGATACCGTACAGTCCCTCCAATGTGTAAACCGAAAGTCCGTCCGTATTGGGCTTTTTCCAACCCTGTTTTACACGGGCGTCCAATTGCTCTACACCGACTATAATTTTTATCGGATGGCCTGCACACTCCTGTAATTCTCGAAGCGTAAAAACTTGATGATCGGTCAATACGTTCTGCCAGGTAACAATCTTCATACTTTAATCGCACCCGGATCTAAAAAATCAAGTAACGCTTGACCTACATTTTTTAGCCCACATAGAGAATCTACCTTCTGTTTACCCCGGCAAGCAATCTTCTGGGCTGCCATTGGCTGTAATACGATTCGGGTAATAGTTTCCGCAAGCTCTGTTGAGGATTCTGACTGCAAAAGATAACTATCCTCTTCACCAAATATTTCCACTACATCACTGACCGCCACGGATACCAATAACAAGCCAGAAGCCGCAATCTCGATGGTTTTGGATGGAAACGTTGTACGCCCCATTTCACTGCTAGAACGTTTCAGACATAATCCAATATGGGCGGACTCCAGCAGTTGCAAATAAGCGGCTCGGTTGATTTCCCCCAGGAACTCTACATTTTGAATTCGCCGCGCAAGTGCATTTAGATCAGCCGCCATCGGACCTTTACCGGTTACGACAAACCTCAGTTTTGCCATAACTTCTGGGCGCTTACTATTGAGTTCGCGCACAGCATCGATAAAACACTGGACCCCGGTTTCCTGCATCAAACTGCCACCGAACAGCACTATCAAAGGCGCTGACCATTTACGCTCGATGCGTGGTCTATCAGCAACTCCGTAGCAAGCCATTTGACGTTTCTGCCCAGTTTGTTTACCTAGACCTAAACTGGCGAGCAAAGCCCCACTATCGCAAACTCGATCAAACAAGAAACGCTGCATTTTATTCCGCAAACCGGCTAAACCCCGTTCAGATTCTACGAATGCTCCATCTTCCAGATCCAAATAACATCGCACCCCTTGAAAACGCGCAATTAAAGCCGCCGGCAAAGCGTGCCATTGCCGATTGTAAACCACCAAAACCGATGGCCCTTTACCCGTTAGCCCTACTATCGCTTTTAGCAGCGATACGGCGGTTATCATATGGGTTAGTATCGGAATATGACAAAATCGTGCGTAGTAAATCGGGATACCTTCCACCCGCTTGACAAATGGCACATGACAACGCCTGCTGCGATTCTGCCGCCCGCGCCCCATACTCAGTATGACCGCATCACCACCGACGGATTTCAACCCGCGCCAAAGCCCGAGAACTTTGTTAGTTGCAGCCGGGCTATCCGTACCAATTTGCCTGCTTTGCTTGGTTTGATCATCCAACGCATTGCAAAGAAATATAAATCTAGTCTTTGCCATCACTTTCAAAAAAACGAATGGGTTTCGCCGGCACCCCCGCCGCCACACAGTTTTCCGGCAGGCTAGCATTAACCAAAGAACCCGCCCCGACAACGGTTCCACGGCCAATTCTAACACCGCCAAGAACAGTTGAACGCGTACCGATCCAACAACCGTCTTCGATATAAATATGATCGCAACGACCGGGCCCGGCTCGCCTTTCGCTATCGCCTATATCATGCGTACCGACAATAAAAGTAACTTCGGGTGCGATGTCGCATTTTTGACCGATGGAGATCACTGCATCGTTTACCGAATAAAAACGGCAGCCTGGCCCGACCCATGTCGATGCGCCAATCTGGATGAACCCATGACCGTAAAAACCGCCCATACCATTAATTTTCGCGTCGTCACCCACCTGCACCCCAGCAAGTTTTAATAACCCGCGTTTAAACGCAAAACATCGGGAGATCGGCAGCACCAAGAAAACGAAGTTGACAATATAACGCACGCTTTTTACCTATTTTTTAATGTCCAGTATCGATTCAAATTCAATCTTCGCGTTATCAATCGGATGCGATGCTAGATTCTATGATATCCGCCAATCTAAAATTAAATTGAGATCGTCCCCAGGCAGCAACGCGAAGTTTTCCATTATTCGACAACACGCTACAAAGCGAGTCATCGGTCCATAAGCGCCTAATCGTAATCGCAATCTCCTGCACCGATTTTGGATCGAACAACAATGCCGCGTCGCCGACTTGCTTTGGCATCCCGTAAATTCTGGAGACCGCCGCCGGGCAGCCCACCGAGAATGCCTCCAGCGGTGGAATGTTGGTTGGGCCAAAGAACGTCGGCATGATCATAGCCCGCGCGCGTCGATATAACTCAGGCATATCCTGGTCGGGCACATACCCTAGAAAATGCACCCTATGACTCAAATCCAGCTGTTTTATCAGGTCGATCAATGCCAAATAACCATTCTTTTTGGCACCGACCAACACCAATTGAATTTCCGGCAGATCAGTAAGCCGATCAAGCGCTTTGATCAATCGTTGGTGGTTTTTATGTTGCCAAAACTGCGCCGGATAAAAAAGGTACTTGTCAGGTAATTGATAACGCTGTTCGAAACCATCAGGGCTATTCTCCTGACTCATATAATTAGGCGCAATAAAAGGCAAAACAAACACCTTATTCGGATCGATCGCATAACTCTCCACCAATTGATCCCGACCCACCTCGGAATCTACCAACACGCCGTTCGCCCAGCGACACATTGCGCTGTAGTGCTTTTCTCGTCTCTCATATTCGCCATTTTCAGAAACCTCGGGAAACTGAGGCTCATAGCGATGCATCAGGTCATGCACGACTTCTAACGCGGCTATCGGTGCTTGAAAACAAAGCCCATCCTGCGACGGAATGATCCATAGGTCGCAACGACATTTCAGCATAACTCTAGCTACCGGCAGAAACCAAGGGCTAATGCGCCGCCAAACGCCATCGAGCATTGCCCACTGGCGGAATACTCGCCCGATGGCCCGTCCGACAAAACCCCGCTCGATGTAAATAGTCACCAAATCGTAGGCCAAAAAATAATCGTCCCACTGTTTTTCACTATATACAACAACGGTTGAATACAGATTGTCCGGGAGTGCAGACACCGCGTCTAGCATGGCTTGATTATACTGAAAAGTACCACCGCCCGGCGCAGCACCGAGGTACAGACCTATCCTTTTCATTCTGCCTCGACGATAAAATAAACCCCCCACGTATCAAAGCCTGGGGTCTTGCCGCTCATCCATTCACCGGAGCCAACCAGATTGAACCCGCTGACGCTACACAGCGCTTCAACCTCCGGCTCAAACAAATAGCGCATGCGGTGGGTTTCGTTCAATTCCTCGACCTTAGATGTTGATTTTTCCTTTACAAATACCTGGTAATTAACATCGACCCTATTGTCGTTGGGGTATAGTTTTGGATCTGCTATCCGGGTTACTGCGATACGTTCGTCCTGCAACCTTTTGACCCGCACACTCGGTTTGTCGGTAATCACTGCGGGTCCATACCAACAATCGAAAATAAATAATCCACCGCTATTCAGGTGATTTCGTGCCGTATTAAAAGTTGCTAATAGATCATCTTGAGTCGTTTGATAACTGACCACATGAAACAAGGAAAGTACAACGTCAAAACCAGCGTCTTGGCGAAAGTGACGGATGTCTTCGCAGCTAAATGACAATCTAGCTGCATGTTCAAGTGGTAGCGATTTTAATCTTTGCTCCGCACAGTCCAGCATGTCCTGGCTAAAATCTACGCCATGGATTTGGTAACCTTCTGCAGACAACATCTGCGCATGGATACCTGTACCGCAACCCAGTTCGAGCAATTTTCTCGATTCCGGTGCAAATTCACGAATCAACCCACTTATAAATTGCGCCTCAGCGGTGTAATCCTTATCTTTGTACAATAGATCGTAATAACGCGCGTAGGCGTTGAAGACAGTCACTCCAAAACTTCCTCGAATGCACTTATAACTTGTTCCTGCTGAAGCGAAGTTAAACCCAAACCACTGGGTAAATAAAAACCTTTTCTGGCTATTCGCTCCGCAACGGGATAAGACTCACCCTCGAACAACCCCATTTTTCGAAATACCGGTTGTTCATGCATCGGCCAGAAAAAAGGCCGAGTCCCTATTTTTCTTTCGGCAAGAAGCCCCATCAGTGCAGACGCATCACGTCTATCTAAATCCGGCAATACAACGCCAAACACCCAATATATGTTTTCCGCGTGCTCTGTACGGTCAAGCGGTATTTGGCAATTTGCATTGCACAAACGTTTTGCATAGTAGCTACCCATTCGCCGTTTTTGACTTATAAATTCATCAAGTTTTTCGAGCTGCGCCAAACCAATGGCCGCCTGCAGGTTACTCATCCTGAAATTCCAGCCCAACTCTTCGTGGACAAAACGTTTCGCAGGTTGAAAGCACAGATTCCTAAGGCTACGGCAACGATCAGCCAAAGCTTCATCATCGGTAACAATCATACCGCCTTCGCCGGTGGTAATATGTTTATTTGGGTAGAAGCTGAATGTGCTTAAATCCCCAAAACTTCCGCACGGCTTGGAGTCGTAGAACTGGCCGTGCATTTGAGCGGCGTCTTCAATCAATCGTAATCCGTATTTCGACGTTATCTCCAATAGCTGCGCCATTGCGGCCGGCAAACCATAGATATGTACGGCCATAATCGCCTTGGTTTTTGCACTAATCTTGGCTTCGATTTGGCCCACATCCATATTCCATGTATCGGGTTCGCAATCTACCAAAACGGGCTTTGCCCCGGCACGCACCACAGCCGCCGCACAGGAGATAATGGTAAAGGTGGGCATGATCACTTCATCACCCGGACCGATATCCAGCGCTGCAATTGCCGCTTCAAGTGCCGCGCTGCCGTTGGTCGCTGCGATACCGAACCTGCGCCCCACTTTCGCCGCGAATTGATGTTCGAACTGGCTAACAAACGGCCCTTCAGAAGAGATCCATCCAGTATCAATACACTCTTTCAAATACCGCGCTTCGTTACCGCAAAGCTTCGGCTCGTTTACCGGAACAAATTCAGACACGCTCAATTTTTCACTACGGCTTGTAATGCAGATATTCCACTAAACCTTGTTTTGTCTTTATCCCCGGCATACGGGCCTTGCTTGACTTCAATCATGTCGATCTCTTCCAATACTTCAAACCCGTGCCCCCCGGTTGCCAGCAAAATGACGTCACCACTTGCCAAAACGCGGCTTTCCAAATAGTTTTGCGCGTCGTCGTAGAAATCGACTCTAAGTTTGCCGCGCCGCAAAAACAGCACTTCCTGCGTATAGTGGACTTCGCGTGCTACCGGATTGTGCACATGCGGTTGAATGATTTTCCCCTGAGGATGCCGCATATGCGCCAATTGCTGGGACAGTTCATCGGGGGTGAAAAACTGAATACCTGATTCGGCATAGTCACCCCTGATAATGATTGCAAGGAGGGCCCCGTTAAATTCGATGTGCTCTAGCATGCGGTTTAACGTGTTTTAGAACAAAATTGGACGACGGTGGGTTGCAAAAACTGAATATTTTGACACATCCCATATTTGGGCAAAAATTATAGAGTCGCAGCAAAATATCTGCACCTAATCAGGAACCGGACCCACGGCATTCTTTAGCGGTTGGGCCAGACGCTTCAACTTGTTTAAAATTCGCGGTCCCAGGCTCACCCGTATCGATCTAAAAAAGCTTTCCAGCGCCATAACTGCTTTTTGATCTTCAGTCACTTCGCATGACCCTATGCATACCGGCTCGGCACTCAAATCAACCTGATAAACATTGGATTCGATGCTGTGCGTACCACTGTTATCATCACCGATATTTTGTACTAAAGATTTCCCGGGATAAAGCGTAAGCTTATCTCTCAGCAGCGCTGAAGCATACCAACGAATTGCCCACGAGTCATTTTTTCCTGCGATTTGCGCTTTTAGCATATCGCTGTATTTGAACGTACCATGAAAATCAAACCGGTCGATCAAATTTGCGCGTTCAAGCTCGTTTAATAATAAGCTTCCGTCGTATTCGAATAGACCCCACCCTCGCGTCCAGGTGGCCCACCCCCAACAATCGGCGCCGCGTAAAAAAAATGACTCCGGCAAAGTTGTTGTCACAGGGTAGCTATAACCATGAATGCTGATCACCCGCTCGTCATGCTGATAATAATCCAAAGCGTCGTTCATATAATTAAGGAAGTAGGGCGAGGTCACAAGATCATCTTCCAAAATAATGGCTTTGCCGTATTCATCGAGAACCTCTGTAACCCCACTGGTAATCGACTTGGCCAGACCCAAGTTTTTATCTCTTAGGATGAGGCGAACCGATTTAAAACCGTCCAAACCGCCAATATAGCGACGAACTTCCGCAACACCGTCATCCCCCAAGTCCTTGGAACCATCAGAGTAAATGATTAGATCACTCAAGACCGCCTGTGGATTAGTTAAAAGTGCGTTTACCGTGTTCCGGGTATGCCATAATCGATTGTAGACAAACAGAACTATTGGCGCGTACCGCATAGAAATGCCTCCCTATCGTCTCCACCGCTTTTCTCTGTATAAAATCTCGAAGACATATCGTAATATTGCAGCAATTTTGCCCAACTAATCCGGCTTCCAATAATTTTACGCGCCAATTGCAAACATTAACTAAATTCCGATCATTGAATTGGGACCCCCATCCAACAACGCTCATCGAGGAGCATAGGCGCTCCGGCGACACACCCTAAAACACGCAAGAATAATTCAACATCAATTGATGACGGTGGCCTGATTATTAGATCACTATTCCAACCAAAAAACACCGCATCTTGACACCGAGGTAATACAATTCAATGAAGATATCCATAATCACGCCTTGTTACAATGCCGAAGGATTGATCGAAGAAACTATGCGGTCAGTCATCTATAATACCGCGATTGTAAATCAGCGTGCAGAGATAGAGTACATCATTTGCGATGGCGGTTCGCCGGATAACACACTGAAAATTATCAATGCGGTAAAAAGTGAATCCCAATGCAATATTCAGGTTATTTCAGAACCCGACAACAGTATGTACGAAGCACTTGGAAAAGGCCTCGGAATGGCTACTGGCGATATATGCGCCTACATAAATGCGGGGGATTTTTACGCATCGCACGCCTTTGATATCGTATTGGATATATTCGAAAATTTCGACGTAGAATGGCTGACTGGCATGAGCATCATATATAACGACAGATCCGAGATCATTTCTGCCAATTTACCCTTTGCATATAGATCCAGACTTTTGGACTGCGGTATGTATGGCAGGAAATTGCCCTACGTGATGCAAGAAGGGACTTTTTGGACCAGTCGATTAACCCGACTTATCGACCAGCGTAAACTTGCTACTTTTAAGCTGGCAGGAGACTACCATTTGTGGAATCTGTTTTCCCAACACAGCAAACTTGACATCGTCAAAGCACATTTAGGTGGGTTTAAGTTTCACGATGACCAGCTTTCTGAAGAAAAAGACGCATACCAGGCAGAAGTTAACCATATAATCACACCCGCTCGCATATCCGACCACATCGTTGCATGGTTTGACGCATCGGTATGGGAAAAGTCGGACGCGTTGAAAATGTTCTATAACCCGGACATCTATTTCTATGAACATGGGCAAAAGAGATATATGAATGCCCGCGCGATGCCATCTTTTAAAAATTATACCTTCCCAACCCGGGTATTAATTCGACTAATCGACCGGGCATTCGGCAAAAAACTAGGCCCAAAAGTACGCAGATATTTGGGGCAATGCCGCCGACTAGTGAATTGACGTCTAATCCAAGGCGCACATCATACCAACCCTGATTTAAACGCCATGGCATACCGGTTCGAAATCAACTAAATCTAATTCGTCTAAAGCGTAGCGACAGAAATCCGGCTATACAGCTGTAAACCGCTGCTTGGATCCAACCCACCGCCCTTCGTCATACATGAGAATATCGTAGGCAGCATCGGCATAAATATCAGGAATTAGGCGTCTCATTAGATTTTCGAAAGGCGTATATCGCAGCAACAAATTCCGATTCAAAATCTGTACAAGGCGCAGTGCTTTGTAATTCGACAGGGTTTTATTTTCGCAAGAGCGTTTCATTCGCCCAAGGATATCAGTCATCTCTGAGATGCATTCGTCTCGGTGGAGCTTCGCTCTATTTTTCGAATGCGCCCTATAGCCCCCCCATACGCAATCCACCGCATAAAGTTTGTTACGTAAAAAAAACCGTGACCACAATTCACCATCGACCATGTACCGGTAATCTCGGCTAATATAGCCACCGGCTGATTGCCAGAGTTCTCGGCGCCAGAATACCGACTCCTGCTGAACCCATCGATAATTTCCCAACAAATAATCGTATATATTTTTCGGAATCCGGGCAGCATGGGTCATCACACCTTTGTCATTCCACCACGAATTAAAACCGACCGTCCAGTGGATCTCGGGGCGCGATTGATATATTTCAGACACGGTTTCAAACGTCCAAGGCAAATATTTATCATCACTGTTCAGCCATGACATGATTTCACCTGACGTGTGAGCGAAGCCTTTATTTAACGCATCAGCATGCCCTTGATCTTTTTCACTGATCCAGTAGTGCAAATATTTAGCGTATTTCTTGATTATCGCTAACGACCCGTCCGTACTTCCACCATCGATTATGACATACTCTAAATTGGCGTAATTTTGATCCAAAACCGATTGAATACATTCTTCCAAATAAGCAGCTTGATTGAAAGAGGGTGTCACTACTGATATTTTCATGGCCTAGAAAGATTGATAGGACTCGCTCTTAAGAAATTGTCAGAATAGAAGTAGACTTGAGAATTTTGCTGTCGACATGCATTGGTACCAGGCAAATTCATAGCATGGCAGATCTCATAAATTGTCTCTATAAATTATAAATGCCGCTATCAACATGTCCGCTTATAGCCTATTTTTAACTTTTACAAATCAAACCCCGTTCAATCGATAAAATAGTACAGTCAAAAATAACTGTGTGGCTATTCCAACATGAAAATCGCTGTAATCGACACCCATACCTCAGGTCATCATTTCATATACACCGCGCATTTCTGTAAAGTCCTGCTGGAACTAGGACATGAGGTCCATGCATTCTACCCTGACACTAGGTCGCTTTCGACATGGGTATCGGCTAACTGTCCTCAAAGGGAGGCAAGCTTCACCGCGATTGAACAGAATGACATTGATTTTCGGAGCAACCGGTTCAAAAGTTACATTTCGCTCGTCAAACCCGTGTTCAAATGGGCAAGACTTCTGCGAACGCTAAAACGTGAAAATATTCAGCCAGATCTATTATTTTTTGCCTATCTAGATTCGTTTATATTTCTAAAATTCGGTAATTTTTTAATTGATTTGATTTGCCCGTTCAATTGGTCAGGTTTATATATCATGGCAAGTCAACGCAGACTGCCACTAGCATCCAGACCTTTGCATTCCAGAGACGAAACTTTTAGAAGCAAACGCTGTAACTTTGCCGCTGTACTGGACGAAGGCATATCCGCAGATTTAGCCGCTGATTGTAAAATCCCAGTGATCCGATTTCCAGATTTTGCCGATGCGACTCACCCGGATATGGACTTTATTGCAATTCAGGATATTAAAGTAAAAGCAAAACAGCGTCATGTCATAGGGATTGTCGGCACACTCGCGGCACGAAAAGGTATGATCACGTTATTGCACGCCTCAGAGAAACTGGTTAATTCGAATCTATTCTTTGTATTCGCTGGACCCTTGTCCGAACAAACGTTTACCGCCGCGGAAATGAACTACATTACTGAGCTACAAGAAAAATCCCCGGAAAATTGCTATTTCTACTTTAATCCAATTTTAAACGAATCCGAATTTAACGCGCTAATTTACGCGTGTGATGTCATTTTCCTGGGCTATACCGAATTTTTCGGGAGCAGTAACTTATTGACCAAAGCGGCAATTTTCAAAAAAATAGTACTAGCGTCAGAAGATTATTGCATAGGTGAACGTGTTGAAAGATACCAGCTCGGGGAAGTATTTGACCCAGACGATTTAGACCAGTGCATCACAAAACTATTGCACCTTGCCAAAAAAGACTACTACCAACGGGTTCATTCCAACGCCCTATTCCAGCAACTTGAACAAGATCATAACCTAGCGAAATTGCCAGAAATTTTTGAAATATTGCTAAACAATATCCAACCGGTTAAACGTATTGGGCAGCACTTTGAACTGTCCAAAAACATCAAAAGCTATCTCGGTTTATAATTGATTCTTTGCAAACCAGTCGACCCTTCACCTCTGACCGACCGTATCCCACATTTGCCATGTGGTTTAAACACAAGTGGGTACGGGCGTGGCTCGAAAAAACGAATTGGCCCGCAAGTACAAACAAACTTCGATCTCGCATCAAAATAATGTACTATTAACGGTTGAGTATAGAGAATTAACTATTTCGTCACAAAATCGCTAAAACCATACCCTTTTCAATGCCTATTGATCACCGATTTGGCGCATTCGCTTTTGCCCGTTAAAACTGCATCCAAAACCAAACTGACATAGATGACTACCAGAATCCTAGGCATATCCGCGTACTATCACGATAGCGCGGCTGCACTGCTATCCGACGGCGAGATCGTTGCAGCTGCGCAAGAAGAAAGGTTCACTCGAAAAAAACACGATGCTGCTTTTCCATTAAACGCCGTCAAATATTGCCTGCAAGAAGTCAATATCGACCTATCCCAAGTTGAATACATCGTTTTCTATGATAAACCTCTGGTAAAATTTGAGCGTTTGCTGGAAACCTACTTGTCATACGCACCCAAGGGATTAAGATCATTTTTAGCAGCAATGCCTGTCTGGTTGAAAGACAAACTGTTTCTAAAAACCACTTTAAAAAACGAATTGTCTGAGCTAAGCGGTTTAGACATCAAAAAGCTTCCGCAATTATTATTTACCGAGCACCACCAATCGCATGCAGCATCAGCATTTTTCCCCAGTCCATTCGAAAAATCCGCTGTGTTATGCCTTGATGGCGTAGGTGAATGGGCCACGACAACAGTATGGCTCGGCGAGAACAACAAGCTTACCCCAAAATGGGAAATCGATTTCCCGCATTCGCTGGGATTACTCTACTCTGCATTTACCTATTACACTGGCTTTAGAGTCAATTCTGGGGAATATAAACTCATGGGATTGGCGCCGTACGGAGAACCAACCTATGTTGATCTTATTTATGACAATCTTATCGATGTAAAAGAAGACGGAAGTTTTCGGTTGGATATGAAGTATTTCAACTACGCGAGCGGTTTGACTATGACCAACAAAAAGTTTGCCGAATTATTCGGCGGACCGCCACGCAAACCGGAATCGGATATTGGCCAAAAAGAAATGGATCTGGCCCGCTCGATTCAAGTAGTAACCGAAGAGGTTGTCATAAAGCTAGCAAACACCATCGGGCGTGAATTACAAACTGAAAATCTATGTTTGGCTGGTGGTGTAGCCCTGAATTGTGTTGCAAACGGCAGACTATTGAAGGAAGGCCAATTCAAAAACCTTTGGATACAACCCGCGTCCGGAGATGCTGGAGGCGCCATCGGAGCAACCTATGCCATCTGGCATGAGTACTTGGAAAACCCGCGCGAACAATTACGAGAAGGGCGTGACCGCACACATGGATCATATTTGGGTCCACGCTATGACAATCCGGAAATCACAAAGTACCTGGATAAAATTAGCGCTAAATACACACAACTGCACGATGCCAAATTGATGCCAAAACTCGCTAAAATTCTTAGCGACGAAAATGTGGTCGGCTGGTATCAGGGTCGCATGGAATTTGGGCCTCGTGCATTGGGTGGTCGCTCCATCATCGGAGACGCTCGAAGCCGTAAAATGCAATCGACGATGAATCTTAAAATAAAATACCGCGAATCGTTCCGTCCTTTCGCACCGTCGATCAAAGGCGAAAGAGTCTCAGAATGGTTCGACATTGATACCGAAAGCCCTTACATGCTATTAGTCGCCAAGGTCAATCCTGACAAACAGATCCAAATGTCCGAGGATGAAAAAACTCTGTTTGGCATTGATAAACTTAAAGTCGCGCGCTCGACTATTCCGGCGGTGACTCATGTCGATTATTCCGCAAGAATTCAAACGGTCCATAAAGACACCAACCCTAGGTACTACGACCTGTTAGATCAATTCGAAAAATTGACAAAGTGTCCGATACTCATCAATACGTCCTTCAACGTACGCGGAGAACCGATTGTTTGTACACCTGAAGATGCGTACCGTTGCTTTATGCGAACCGAAATGGATTACTTGGTGATGGAGAATATTTTATTGTGCAAAACCGAACAACCCGAGTGGAAAAAAGATGATGCGTGGAAGGAAGAGTTTGAATTGGATTGATCATGGATAATATCGTACCGAAAATCGATAAAGATGGGTTGCGCCAATTTGGCATGGTAACGGCCACCATCATTGCGCTATTATTTGGGCTACTTTTACCCTACCTGTTTGATCGGCCCATTCCGGAGCTCCCACTGCCGTTCAAAATTTCGATCATTCTCGCAGGTATCGCATTATTACTACCGATCATACTCAGACCGATCTATGTGGTTTGGATGTACATAGGTTTTGTTCTTGGTTGGATAAATACCCGTCTAATACTCGGTGTGGTTTTTTATACCTTATTTACACCGATTGCGTTACTGATGAAAATACTACGCAAAGATCCGATGAATCGGAGATTTGGCGCAAACATCAAGTCCTATAGAAAAACAAGAACTGAATCACCCAAACATCAAATGGAGAAACCTTACTAATGTTAGATTTACTCAAAGACCTTTGGGGATTTATGAGAGTCCGCAAAAAATTCTGGCTTGCACCGATCATTATCGTACTGTTGCTATTGGGCGCTCTTATAGTATTAAGCCAAGGATCCGCAGTGGCACCCTTTATATACACGCTATTTTAAATCACAATGCGTATCGCTCAAGGACGAGCGGTCGCTCCATCAAGACCGGAATCCAAAAACTGCACTGCGTTTAACGACCTATACAGACGACATAGATAGGCCAGAGAGGCTTAGCCCTTTTCAATATTTGATTCCCCGTTAATCATACTCTTTAGGGTCTATAGGCTGATCACCATCGCTTTCAGAATTATCACTATAGCGACTGGCTGGCACGAAGATCCTAGAAAACAATAGGCCAACTTCGAAAAGCATCCATACCGGAACCGCCAACAAAGTCTGTGAAATAGCATCCGGTGGGGTCAGAAACATGCCAACTACGAACGCGGCAACGATTACATAAGAACGTTTTTCCGCCAACGATTTGGGCGTGACTACGCCCGACCAAACCAATAGGATCGTCGCTATTGGGACTTCAAAAGATAGGCCAAATGCAAAGAACAAGGTCAAAATAAAATCCAGATATCGCGCAATATCCGTCATAACGGTAACACCTTCTGGCGCCGCCGTCGTCAGAAACCCAAAAACCAACGGGAAAACCACATAGTAGGCAAAAGCAACCCCCAAATAAAACAGTAGGGTACTGGTTATCAACAGCGGCAATACCATGCGCCGCTCGTGCCTATACAACCCCGGCGCAATAAACGCCCAAAGCTGATAAAAAATCAATGGTACCGACACGAAAATGGATAACACCAAGACCAGCTTGAACGGCGTAAAAAATGGTGAGGCCACGTCTATAGCTACCATCGACGAAGACTTCGGTAAATGCGCAGTCAGCGGACCGGCCAAATAAGCATAGATTTCGTTGGAAAACGGTGCCAAGCACATAAAAACAATCAACACTGCAACAATTGCTTTTAATAACCTACTGCGCAATTCAACCAAATGAGCGATTAAAGGCTGTTCGGCATCATCCTCCGGCTTAGGATCGTCTTCGGCCACAGATTACTGTTTACCGTTGGATTTTGGCGGAGAACCTGTGCGGTCAGTCTCTTCCAACGTAGGGTCTGTGTCTGTAGAAGAAATATCATCGAACGCTTTGCTCGTATCATCGATCAACCCACGAATTTCCTCGGCGGGTGATTGTTTGGCTAGTGTTTGTCGAAGATCTTCCGCATATAACTCATCTCTCAGCTCTTGCTTAACTGAGGCTACGGTCCGACGCGCTTTACCGGTCCAAAAACCGACCACTCTGACCACGCCGGGTAAGCGCTTTGGTCCAATCACCAACAAAGAAACCAGACCGACCAACGCAAGCTCCCAAAACCCAATATCAAACATAGCTTTATATGATCATTATCAATCAATATAGAATTGCATAGGCATGATAATCAGACCTTTTCGTTTTCTTTGGACGTCACTTCGACATCTATAGTTTGACCGCCATTCTCAATTTCTTTATCTGTTTTGGTATCGGCATCTTTTTCACCGTCGTTAACCGCTTTTCTAAAACCCTTGATTGCCGAACCCAAATCGGAACCCAGATTTCGCATTCGTTTGGTTCCAAACAATAACAATACAATGACCAAAACTATCAACAATTGCCAGATACTAGGCCCCATAATTTTTCTCCAAAATTTACGTATTCAGATCGAAGCTTCGAACAAGCCCTAATCAAGGTTTTAGATGAATTCCTGAAATCCTGAATAACATCTACTGGAACTAGACAAAAAACTGCGTAAAACGTACCCGAAAACGAATGACCTCTGCTTCATCCGCTATTCCTTAGCACACCAATATAAGGCAACGATGTTGATGGACAAGTTCAAAAAAGCTTAGCCTCCTCAATCAACAATTTTTCTATTGGCCTTTTCTTCCAATCCAGATAGGCCGAAACGACGATGCAATTCTTGCAATATGTCCTGTGGACCCAAGTCCTGACTCGCCAGCAACACCAGACAATGAAACCATAGATCCGCGGTTTCGTATATGATCTGCTCTTTGTCACCCTGTTTTCCCGCAATCACTGTTTCAGTCGCCTCTTCACCTATTTTCTTCAATATGCTGTCCAAACCCTTAGCGTAAAGACCTGCGACATAAGAAGACTGCGGATCTGCCGATTTTCTAAGTTCCAGAATTTGAGCGATCTCCTGTAATACATCACTCATTTGCTTTGCCGGTAAATTTTTTTCGGATCTTTCAGCACTGCATCCACCTCTGTCCATGCACCATTTTCGAGTTTGCGAAAAAAACAGTGATGCCGCCCGGTATGACACGCGATACCACCAATTTGTTCTGCCTTGAGCAAAAGTACATCTTCGTCACAATCCAACCGTATTTCCACAACTTTTTGCCGATGGCCAGATTCTTCACCCTTACGCCATATTTTTTTTCTCGATCGAGACCAAAATACAGCATAGCCTTCCTTCATCGTCAGCTCGAGAGACTCTCGATTCATCCACGCAAACATTAACACCTGACTGCTCTCCGCTTCCTGCACAATGACAGGAATCAAACCGTCGGGTGTCCATTGGATTTCGTCTAACCAAGCGTCAGCAGTCACAAACGTACCTCTATTCCTCTATCTCGCATGCTCAGTTTGGCCTGTTCAATACTATATTCTCCAAAATGAAAAATACTGGCCGCTAAAACCGCGTCCGCCTTGCCCGACAATATTCCCGAAGCCAAATGATCCAGATTACCCACCCCACCCGATGCAATAACCGGAACAGTAACCGATTGACTGATAGCACGCGTCAAGTCCAAGTCGAAGCCTTCTCGAGTGCCGTCTCTATCCATACTGGTCAATAAGATCTCGCCAGCCCCGTAATCGACCATTCTACGAGCCCATTCTACTGCATCAAACCCGGTTGATTTACGCCCACCATGGGTAAATATTTCCCAACGCGGCCGACTCGAATCGAAATCGACTTGTTTGGCATCTATAGCAACCACAATACACTGGGAACCGAAACGTTGGGCCGCCTGCTTGACAAAATCTGGGTTGAAAACTGCGGCAGTATTGATGCCCACTTTATCCGCTCCTGCGTTCAACATTCGCCTTATGTCTTCGAGGCTGCGTATCCCTCCACCCACTGTCAGGGGTATAAATACCTCTCCGGCCACTTTCTCAACAACATGCACCATAGTGGCCCGATCATCGGAGCTCGCTGTAATATCCAGAAATGTCAACTCGTCGGCGCCCTCAGCGTCGTAACGACGTGCATTCTCAACCGGATCTCCAGCATCGCGGATATCAACGAACCGAACGCCTTTTACTACACGCCCGTTATCAACATCCAAACACGGTATTATGCGTTTGGCAAGACTCATTATTCACAAATTGAATTAAAGAAAGAAACCGGTATCACCGGAAATATTAGGCGTTAAAAATACATTCAGAAAATTTCAGCCAATTTAGCCGCCTCTGCAAAATCCAAGGTTCCTTCATAGATGGCGCGCCCGGTTATAGCGCCCATGATGCCATCATCCGCAGCGGCACCCAGAGCACGAATATCATCCAGATTACTAATTCCGCCAGATGCGATAACTGGGATATGGATAGCCGCGGCCAATTTTGCAGTGGCCTCAGCATTTACGCCGCTCATCATACCATCCCTTGATATGTCGGTATAAACGATAGCTTCAACGCCGTCTGCCTCAAACTTTTGTGCCATATCGATAACATCGTGCCGCGAAAGCTTTGACCACCCATCAATCGCTACCTTGCCGTCTTTGGCGTCCAGTCCAACGATGATATGCCCGGGAAATTCTGCCCCTACGTCGCTTATAAAATGTGGTTCGCTTACGGCTTTCGTGCCAATTATCACATAACTCACGCCAGCATTGAGATAGCCCTGTATCGTATCTTCGTCACGAATCCCCCCACCTACCTGAATCGGTATATCGGGAAAGGTATCCGCGATTTCGTGAATAATCCGTGCATTTTTGGGCATACCAGCAAATGCACCGTCCAAATCCACCAGATGCAAGCGCCTGGCGCCTGCTGCAACCCATTTTTTTGCCATCGCAACGGGATCTTCGGAAAACACCGTATCTTCTTCCATACGTCCTTGGCGCAAACGAACACATTTTCCATCCTTCAAATCGATCGCTGGAATTAATAACATTAGAGAGCCTCAGAAAAACGAAAATCAAATTGTAAAAAAGTTAATAAGAACCATCCCAAGTTATGAAATTTTTAAGCAGCTGCAATCCGGCTGTCTGGCTCTTCTCAGGGTGAAACTGGACGGCAAATACGTTCCGCGTAGCCAACGCGCAAGCAAACGCTGTTGGATAATCAGCTGTCGCAGCAATATGGTCAGCGCGCGTCGGTTTGGCGTAATAACTATGAACAAAATAAAACCGGCTGGACTGCGGAATACCCGTCCACATCGGATGTGAAAAACTCTGTTCGACCGAATTCCAACCCATGTGGGGAATTTTCAACGGATCCCCAGCACCATCAACCAAATCCCTGTCAAAATGAATCACCTTACCCGGGAAATATCCCAAGCATTGCGTTAGGTCATTTTCATCACTTTGTTCCAGCAGCGCATGCAAACCTAAACAAATACCCAAAAATGGCTTTTCGCGGGCAGCGCGTATCACAACCTCAGACAACTCCATTCGCTGCAATGCAAGCACGCAATCCGCTATGGCACCGACACCGGGAAACACAACCCGGTCGGCTTGATCGATGTAATCGACATCGGATGTAATGCAAATGTCATTTTTCGGAGCGACGTGCTGTAAAGCTTTTCCGATGGAATGCAGATTCCCCATTCCATAGTCAATAACCGCAACAGAAGCCATAGTAAGATATTGAAGAGTTAGACTGAACAGGATTGTTTCAGAGCTTAGGGATAATTCTAGGGTTATTTCCGGTCGTTTATGCTTCGACTTAATATATGAGTTGCATTATATACCGATAGGCCAAGTGCTTCGCATCCAAAACCTTACAAACTACCCTTGGTTGACGGCATAATACCCTGCATCGCTGGATCCTTAGCCACAGACATACGTAGAGCCCGGCCAAACCCCTTGAATACAGTTTCTGCAATATGATGTGCATTGGTACCTTTTAAATTGTCAATATGCAGGGTAATCTTTGCATGGTTTGCAAACCCTCGAAAAAATTCCAACAGCAAATCGACATCGAAATCACCAATACGACCACGCGGATAATCAACACCGTAATAAACACCCGGACGCCCCGAAAAATCGATCACCACGCGCGATAATGCTTCGTCAAGCGGAACATAAGCCTGCCCGTATCTAACAATACCTTGTTTGTCTCCCAGGGCCTTCTCCACCGCTTGACCAAGGGTAATTCCGATATCTTCAACAGTGTGATGCGCATCTATCTGCAAATCTCCGACCGCATGAACCTCCAGATCCAACATGCCATGGCGTGCCACTTGATCCAACATGTGGTCTAAAAACGGAACGCCGGTTACAAAAGAAGTCTGGCCGTTACCATCCAGGTTTACCCGTACCCTAATTTGTGTTTCCAGGGTATTGCGTTCTATTTCAGAAATTCGATCAACCGTCATCTCGCTCCACTCAAATTATGCCACTGCGCTTCAAGCTTGGCTTGAACAACTTACTCAGTAGACGCTATCGCGGTATATAATACGCGGGAGCGCTTGTAAAAACAGCACCGAGAGTTGACCAATACACAAATTCCCAGACTACACCCCGAAAAGCCAGCAATTACTTACATACATTTAATCTTTAACCTGCTTATTTTACCCCGAGCTTTTGAAATACTATAGCCGTCGCCGATCAACGGAAAAGGAATTCGAGGACTAGCCAATAGGAAGTTGCCAGGGAGTGGACCTCTAAGCCAACCAAGCAGGCGATATATGCCCCGGTGAATGGATTTCATCGGGGTTTCTTTTTTTGGATGATCCTTGTGTTAACCTCTTAATTATCCGCTCACTGAAATCGTTGCTTTCAGCACCCAACGCACGACCGTGCTTAACAGCCACTAAAACTCTTGGCTCAAACCTAACCGCTGGCAGTGGCGCGCATTGCCCGCTTGCGCTCGTGCTCCAATAAAAACTTTTTCCTAATCCGAACAGACTCAGGCGTCACCTCTACTAATTCATCATCGTCAATAAATTCTAGGGCCTGTTCCAAAGTCAACGTCTGTACCGGCGTCAATATTAAGTTTTCATCATTACCTGACGCCCGAACATTGGTTAATTGTTTCGCTTTTGTAGGGTTCACCACCAAATCGTTCGACCTGGAATGCAACCCGACAATCATTCCTTGGTAAACCAAATCACCCGTTTCGACCAGTAAACGTCCCCGTTCTTGTAAATTGAACAATGCAAACGCCAAAACCTTTCCGGCAACGTTAGAAATCAAAACGCCGTTGTTTCGCTGCCCGATATCACCGGAAACCACGGGCCCGTAATGATCAAATACGTGGTAAATAAGCCCGGTACCTGCGGTTGCCGTTAGAAACTCGGTCTGAAACCCTATCAGTCCTCTGGACGGAATCATGTACTCCAGCTTAACCCGCCCCTTTCCGTCCGGCACCATATCCCGCAGCACCCCTTTACGGGCACCCATTTTCTCCATGACCGACCCCTGATGATCTTCCCCGAATTCTACCGTAACAAATTCATAGGGTTCACTGCGGACGCCATCAATTTCTTTTTCAATGACTTCCGGTCTGGAAATAGCCAGCTCAAAACCTTCCCGGCGCATGTTTTCTATCAAAATCGATAAGTGCAACTCTCCACGACCTGAAACTTTGAATCTATCGGGGTCGTCGGTATCTTCAACGCGTAGTGCAACATTGTGCTGTAATTCACGATGCAGGCGTTCACGAATCTGGCGCGAGGTTATATATTTTCCATCTTGCCCTGCAAATGGCGACTTATTGACCTGAAAAGTCATGCTAATTGTGGGTTCATCGACCGAGAGCGGAGGCAATGCTTCGACCAAATCAGTATCGCACAACGTATCCGATATCCTGAGCTGATCTACCCCGGTAAACGCGACAATATCACCAGCTTCCGCCTGTTCAACCTCGACCCGATCCAAACCATGAAAACCGAAAATCTGCAACAAACGCACGCTACGTTGATTGCCTACACTATTCACCAAAGTCAACGCTGAATTCTTACGTAAGACTCCTCGATTGATCCGGCCGATTCCGATGACTCCAACGTAAGAACTGTAATCAAGGCTACTCACCTGCATCTGGAATGGCTGCCCTTTGTCGACGTCAGGCGCTGCCACTTTATCCCTGATGGTCTCGAGCAACGGCTGCATGTTGTCACCAAAATCGGTTGCGTCCAATCCCGCGTACCCATTCAAAGCCGACGCATAAACGATCGGAAAATCCAACTGTTCATCGGTAGCGCCCAACTTGTCGAACAAGTCGAATGTTTGATTGACCACCCAATCCGGCCGTGACCCAGGGCGATCGATCTTATTGATCACTACGATCGGGTGCAAACCTAGAGCGAAGGCCTTTTGTGTCACGAACCGGGTTTGTGGCATAGGTCCATCTACCGCATCAACCAGCAGTAAAACGGAATCAACCATGGACAAAACCCGCTCGACTTCACCACCGAAGTCGGCATGTCCGGGCGTATCGACAATATTAATTCGATACCCATCCCATTCAATGGCAGTATTTTTAGCCAATATTGTTATGCCACGTTCCTTCTCCAACGCATTTGAGTCCATAACCCGCTCTGCGGGTTTTTCATGGGAAGAGAAGGTACCAGACTGCTGTAATAACTGATCGACCAGCGTGGTTTTCCCGTGATCGACGTGTGCAACAATCGCAATGTTGCGGATTTTATTTGTAGACAATTGTAATAACTGATTTCGGTGTATTGAATAAAGATACCTGATCTTGGTAATTTCGGTACCAGATCATTCAGTGTACCAGAAATTTTTGATCGCATCGTGTGTTGAGAATCATCTGGACAAAAAATTCAACCCTAATTAACAGGTTAATGTGACCCGTTAAAACTATAAAGCAGCAGTCAGATGCTGCGTCACAACAATCAGTACCGCATTCAATTTGCTTGGAGGCACACCATGAAAAAAACAATCCAATACAGCATCACCTGTTTAACCCTTATCTTTCTCTCAGCGGGGTGCGCCAATCATTACACCAATAGTGAGTTGGTCGATTTATTTAGTGAAAAAGGATTGAATACCAAAGAAACAGACCGCGGTGTAGTCGTATTTCTTCCTGAAGTATTTTTCGAATTTAACAGTATCGAACTGACCCAAACCGCGCAGGAAAAAATTCTGACCATTGGCGCAGTATTGGTCGATCCGAAAACGCTATCGAGACAGATTCTAGTCGAAGGGCATACCGATTCGGTTGGCGATAAGGCTTATAACGAAGACCTTTCACTACGCCGTGCCAATGCCGTGGCAGACGAACTGGTAGTCACAGAGGTAAGCAACGGTAGAATCAGTCGCCGCGGCTACGGCGAAAAGTATCCAATCGCCCCAAATACAATGCCCAATGGCCAAGACAACCCAGACGGCCGAGCGCAAAACCGTAGGGTCGAAATTGTTGTCGAGAACCTCTCAGAACCTAACGATTAACTCATCCCAGAAATTTTTTCGAATCTTAATTCTGGATCATGCGGAATTTAGAAAGCGAATCATTCTATAAATCATGATAAACGGTATTCGCCCACTGGAACCTTGGTCGGGCTCGATGAAACCGAAAAAAAAGAGTTATCAATAAGGATTTTTCTATGTATTGCACCCATTTCGGATTTCGTGAAGACCCGTTCGGTTCAAACGGTACACTCGGTTGCCCTTATCCACACTCAAACTACCAGAAAGTTTTGAGCGGACTACACGATTACGTAAACAATAATACCGGCGTATTGCTCTTGCTTGGGCCCTTGGGTATAGGCAAATCAACCCTACTCCAAGGTGTGAGCGATGAGCGGAAAAATTACCCTAAAAACCCAAGATTCAAAGATCTGAGTTCATATGGGCAATTATCGATAACTGCGCGCGATTATGCGATCACTGGTTTAGTTACCCAACTCCATGAGCGTAAATTTGATCTGAGCAAACAATTCGATAAAACGATTTTTCTATTGGACCACGCGGACAACGTAAACAATGATTTTTTTAAAACGCTACTCAATGAGGTCAAAATAAACAACACCCATAATCATCCAATGCTATTAATCGTAATTGGAACTTCCCGCTTGGAAACACGCCTTCAGTCAACTGAATTCGAGACATTCCGAAGTCTGCTCAATGAAACTTTACGACTGAACCGTCTCGGTGCGAATGACGTCAAGAACTACATTCTGCATCGGCTCAATTATGCCGAATATTCTGGCGCTCAGCTATTCAACGAAGGGGCCGTACAACGCATAGCAGAGCTCAGCGATGGCATCCCGCGGAGTATCAATACTTTATGCGGCAGCAGTTTACTGCTTGCCAGTCTAGATCAATACCGGTTTATCGACGAAGCAACGGTAAATAGCGCGGCCGATCACTGCTTTTTAGAAAGAAAGACCCCGGCGACCAAAGACGTTGCGTCGTCCAATGCTAGTGGAAAAAACATAGATGATACCGAAAGTCGATCCGACCAAACAAACACGGTTCGAGCCCAATCGTTGCAACAAATCGTGACAATGTTGAATCAATCCGTAAATTCGGGCAACTGGAATGAAACTCATCGGTCACCCGAGCAGGTCAGTCGATCAAAAACCAATACTTTAGATTACGCGTCGCAACCTTGCGATTCGCAAAATACAAATACCGAAGAGCTGGATCCGGTGCAACTACAATTGGTCGCCGATTCGCCAATACTACCGATGAAAGATGTGATAACCGCTTCAACCAGAGAAGATTCACGTCCGAAGCTGAAACCCATCGAACATTTTGATATTTCGTTACCTGATGCCTCCGATAATCCTATTGACCATGCACCATTCAATTCGGCTGCTGGCCTTGTTTGTGCAATTGTCATTTTGATGATTTCATTAATCACTTGGATTCTGCCGCTAAACTCTACAAATATAAAGCAATATAAACTCTCCAACGTAAAAACCGAATCAAATTCGGCTGACGATTCATTTAATCTTTTGCCCTATTCAAAAAATTTGGACGCCGGCAATCGCAGCTCATCCCTACAACCAATAAGAGAAACCAGCAAAGTCAAAAACGATCCAGAAACAAACGGAGAATTACCCTCCGTCTCCTCTGTTCTCGCTGTTTCTGATCGTATCAATAAATTCAATTCTCTCCGAATTGAGCCATTGGAATCCTCAGCACAATCAGCGAATACGGGTTTATCCACACCAGCGTTTATTAATAACCCCGCAGTAAGAAACGCAAATAAACTGACGAATTCGGACAAAAAAACAAGTCAAAAAACCAGAGAATTGTTATCAACAGCGCAATCGGACCTTATCGAAAAACAATTAAGACATTCTCAAAACAATGTCACCGATACGGTCGCTCAGCACGCACCAGAAACGCATAAGAACAAAGCACCGCCAACCAATATCCGACGACACCAACCCGCTTCAAAAAATCGGCTCGAGGCGATCAATGTACCAACAGATAAAATAACAAATTTTGAAATTCTGGCTGATAAGCAGGAACATGCCGCACGAACCAGGGCATCGGCTCGATACCGACTTACGCAAAAGGGCGTTCCTTATGATTTTCACAATTTCATCGCTTCCGCTGAGGAAGGAAATGAGGAAATCGTGAGGTTATTTTTGGATGCTAATATGCCTGTTGACGCACAGGATCAACTAAACAAAAATACAGCATTGATTGGAGCAGCGTCGCATGGACACGTAAATGCTGTTGCGGCGATTCTTACGAAAAAACCTGCAATCGATCGTCAAAATAGGCGCGGCCGAACTGCGCTAATGAATGCTGCCGCCAACGGGCACTATGCAATTTCTAACAATCTTCTTGACCACGGCGCCGATGTATATATCAAAGACACCAACGGTTGGAATGCATTGATGCACGCGGTGGACAAGAACCAAATCGCGATTGTAAAAACGTTGGTCGCGCAAATGACCAATAAGAACACCAAAGATGGCACCGGTAAAACCGCATTATCTATCGCAAAACTCCACGGACACGAAGAAATTATCGCGCTGCTACAACCCAACCTTTGAATACGAAAAGTTATGCTATCTCCTTACGTACAATACCGCCCGCGATCACCAATATTTGGCAGTTCTAGATTCTAGTGGGTCCCGCACATCTATCCTTTTGAAGGTCGATGTAAATTTTCTCCACCACCTAATTGCGCGGTACGTAGATCGAAAAATTGCAGCAGACAGTCGAAGTATAATCTCACACTGTGCATTGATTAACCTACAGGGCATTTTAATCTGAAAACCGCTCAATGTGCTGAACGTTTAGTGGTCAATCCCAGGCTTTCCCATGATTGCATTCCGCCGCGGTACCACTTTAGCTTACGTTTGGGGTAACCCAGTTTGACCAATGACGCAATCGTGCGCGGTGCCTGACCACACCAAACGCCATAGCAATACAAAACCAATGTTTTGGCCTTGGTAAAATCCCAATTCCCGTCCTGCCCTCCGACCCCAAACTGCCCGGTCAATATTTCCTCAATTCCTATAGGATTAGCGCCCCTTTCCGCGATCAATTCATCCCCAAAGATATTGACAGAACCGGGTATAGTTCCTTGTGCTGCAAACCGTTCCGCTCGGGTATCCACAACTAACACTGAATCATCACCCATTCCTTCCCGTTTAAGGTATTCAAGCACCTCTAACTCACCCACTGTCTCTATCCCTCGAATTTTTATGGGCTGGACGCAATGCGGCGGACATTGACGAGAAGTCAATGTCAAATCCCCCTTAATCCGGTTTTGGGGGTTTTGATTCCGCTGAATTCTAACTTTCTTGCCGCCATCCAACACGTCTACCGAACCTAGCTCTGGCGTGATCATGACGGTTAATTTTGAATCAGCGGCGATCGCTGCAATATTAATCGCAACAAGGCCAATAACTGAGAGACCGAGAAATATTTTTTTCATGGAATTTGCCTTTAATCTAGACTAGCAGGCCTATCATAAATCAATCTTGGGTAATTCAGGAAGTATTGATGTTGCCTTAACGTCACCGATTTGCAGCGCAAAACTATACGCCGCCGCGAATTACAGGATCACTCCACTGCTATTATACAAACGCAATCATTCGCCAAACTCGGATATAAAATATTATCCAGGTTGCACGATCAACAAGTAATCGCCATTTCACCCATCCCCTCGAAATTTTCCAGGAACTCGCTCAATTCTTCACTGGTTATGGGTTTACTAAAATAAAACCCCTGAACCTCATCGCACTGGTGACGGCTCAGAAACTCAAGCTGTTCCAAATTTTCAACTCCTTCGGCAACAACCCTCAAGCCCAGGCCATGGGCAAGTCCAATTACAGCGGTAACGATTCTCGCATCATCCGATTCGGATACGAGATCACGCACGAAACTGCGATCGATTTTCAACGTAGTCAACGGAAATCGCTTCAGATAACCCAACGAAGAATATCCAGTTCCAAAATCGTCAATAGACAAACGAAAACCTTTAGAGCGTAATGCCGTCAAGGTTTGAATTGCCTGATCCGGATTATCAATGATGGTACTTTCAGTGATCTCAATTTCCAGTCGATCGGCCTGCACACCGGCTTGATCGACAATATTTTCTATTTTTCCAACCAAATCGTCTTCTCGAAATTGGCGCCCGGAAAGATTTACCGCGACACTCAAATTGCGCTCGTCCCCACCCGCATCCCACAATTTAATTTGCTCACATACGACTTTGAAAACCCATTCTCCTATGGGTACAATCAGCCCGCTTTCCTCAGCCAAGGGTATAAAATCCGAAGGGGGAACCAATCCACGCTCAGAATGCTGCCACCTCAACAAGGCTTCAACAGAATTGATCTGCCCAGTCTCCAAGTCGATCTTGGGTTGGTAGTGCAAACACAACTCATCGCGTTCGATTGCGTGTCTGAGCTGAGTTTCCAAAGCCAAGCGATCCATTAATTTTATATCATTTCCGCCGGAACAGAACTGAAACTGATTGCGACCCAGATCTTTAGATTTATACATCGCAGAATCGGCTCGAATAATCAACTTTTCGATCTCATCGGCATCTTGTGGATAAAGACTAATACCGATGCTGGTTGAAATTACCAGCTCGTTAGAGCCGATAATGAAAACTTCGCCAATCGCACCAATGATTTTGTTTGCAACGTTGCTAGCCTGTTCTGGTTTGTCCAGACTATTTGCGATGACAGCAAACTCATCTCCACCTAAGCGCGCGACCGTATCGGTTGCCCTCACCCGACGTTGTATGCGCTCTCCAACCGCAACAAGCAAACTATCGCCGATAGGATGTCCCAGTGAATCATTGATATTCTTGAACCGGTCAAGGTCCAAATACAATAACGCGAATCCGGTTTGGTTTCGATCCGATTGTAGTTTGGCCTGTTCAATACGCTCCTTGAATAAGCTGCGATTGGGTAATCCGGTTAGTGGATCGAAAAACGCCAACCGCCGGATAGTATCTTCCGATTGTTTTCGCTCGCTGATATCGTGTGATACCGACACGAAATTTATCACATCACCGCTATCGTCTTGTACAGGTGCAACTGACTCCATGCGCCAATAGGTTTCTCCGTTTTTACGTCGATCACGATACTCACCGTGCCAATGTTTTCCCGCGCTTACTGTTTGCCAGATATCGGCACCAACACCCTTATCAGCGCACCACAACTGGTGCAAACTTGCTCCATCGCTAAGCAACTCATCCTTGCTAAACCCAGTAAACTTGGAATATGCCGGATTACAATACTCAACCTCACCATTTTTCCCACTGATTAAAACCATCGTCGAACTAAATTCAACGGCCAACGAAAATTTCCGCAATTCGTTAACCGCTTTTTGATAATTGTCTACGCTATGGGCCAACTCCTTATTCACTTCAATCAACTGAGTGGGACTCGGTAACGCGAGTAATTTTGGGAGTAAGGGCCATACCAACACCGCGGTAGTCGCTGAAACAATTGCGGTTGCACCCTTAATGAGTCCCGATACCCAATAGGCCGGTTGCCAAACCGTCCAAATCCCCAATAAATGGGTCATGCCGCACAATAATATGAATAACCCAAACAAGCTGATAATCCACGGAAACTTAAAATCCGTGCGTTTTCGAACGAATTGAAACAACGCAAATGGAATTGAAAAATAGGCCAGCACGATGACTGCATCCGATACTACGTGCAACCAGAGTAACCACGGCTGCCATAAATAACAGGCGCCATGCGGCATAAAGTTGGAGGAAGAGAACAGTTGTTCCCATTGTTCTATCATTGTAGAAATCTCATTTTGAATGGCATTGCAGAAAAGCAAATTACAACTTTCGTATCCTTCGAAAAGATACTTATCATTGGTTTGTGCTTATAAATAGAATAGCTCAGTTACACCTTAGCGTTTTGCCCGCAGCAACAACGGCACCCTTTTTGGTGGATAACCCACTATTTTAACGCGAGACAACACATCGACTAGAATAGCTTGACACCGAACGTGGCTGACCAATATCTCCAAAATGTGTACCCCCAGGAACGACCGTCAGAAGAATGCACATGAATCCTGTTAGCCCGAAATTGGACTAAACTTTCAGTTCTGGCACTTCAAATTAGCCGGCCTTGTACTTAGTCAATTTCGACCCCTATAATTTACGATCCGCCTCTGGCTGCCATGATTAATATTCAATCCCTTTGCTTAGCCTGCATGTCCGATAAGGATGGAGAGCAGGTCTGCCCAACTTGCGGCGACAATAACCACTACCGCCCCAGCCCTATAGCGCTACCCGAAAGAACCATACTGAATAATCGATTTGTCATTGGCCGAGGGCTTGGGCGACCAGGGGGTTTCGGGATTACCTATTTGGCCTGGGATTTAATTTTAGAAATAACTGCCGCGATTAAAGAATATATTCCTACCACTTGGGCAAATCGCGTAACAGGGCAAGCGGCTGTTGCACCCAATTCTGAAGAAGACCGCGAGTTGTTCAACGATGGCTTGAAAGAATTTCTCAAAGAAGCACAAACCCTGATTCGCTTTTCCCACCCCAATATCGCTCGTGCGCGAGACTTTTTTCGCGCAAACAATACCGCTTATCTGGTCATGGATTACTGTAAGGGTATTTCCTTGGAAGATTTTTTGGCACAAGCCAAAAAACCACTGAGCGAAAACCAGGCTTTGGAAATCATACTACCGATACTTTCGGGACTAAGCGCAGTCCACAAACAAGGCTTTCTACACCGGGATGTTAAACCCTTAAATATTTGTATCGGCCTAGACGGCACACCGGTGTTGCTGGATTTTGGCGCGGCCCGATATGCACTATATGATCGCACTAGTACGCTGACAGTAATGCTAACTGCTGGATTCGCACCTTTCGAGCAATACCATCGCAAAGGTAAACAGGGGCCATGGACAGATATTTATGCTTGTGGGGCTACATTGTATTACTTGCTAACCGGAACTGTCCCACCCGATGCACTCGAGCGCCAACATAACGACAATTTGATTGCTCCTATCGCATTAGCCCCGCAAATAAGTGAATCGATGAATTTCGCGATTGTCCGGGCAATGGCCATGAATATTGTAGAAAGACCCCAAAATATCGCATCATTCCAGCATCTTCTGACCGGAGGATTCGAATCCCAAGCGACTTCTATCAATGCATTGCCCAACGCGATCAATCTTCAGAACCCAAGCCGCCCCCGCGCTTATACAACAAACAGCGCAGAGACCGGCAACATTTCCAGCTATTCGACTATCCGAGAGGCAACGCCGGTTGCCACGGCTACCGCCAACGAGCGAATAACCCTAGGCCAGGTCATTATAATCGTGGCGATTATATTGATCGGGATATTCAATCTGGATTCTGGCGAGGGGAACATCAAAAATGATGGAACCAATCTGGATTCACCAATGCAATCCGGTAGCTCCACAGCAGAAAATCATAACCCGAAGCAAGATAATGAAATATATCAACTATCGGTAAAAACAATCGATACAAATTCGGAGCATCACGCTTACACCAAACTCCAAAAAGATCTTCCCGAACCCATTAGGTCCACAGCAGTAGCCAATAGAATGCCGGCAACACAGCAATATAGCGAAACCCTTGAGCGACAAAACGGATTACCAACCACACCCGCCAATGTCGGGGCCGATCCTCCTTTCCAAGCACTTGAGGCATGCCTAGGACTATCAATTCAATCAAGCTGCATCATTCGATTACCCATAGGGCCCATTGCAGGGAGATGCACCACTAACCCCAATAGCCAGCTGGTATGTGCGCCTCCACCGCCACCCCCATCTCATGCCCGAAAACATCGACCCAGACGTCGCTACAATGCTCGTTAAAAATTTTCGGCGACGCCGACTGAAATCAATGGCCTGCATAGGCAGTTTCGACTGCTGTCCATCAAATTATCCTTCTGCATAGCAAAATATAGATTTTAGATTGGGCTATATTTCCTAGAATGACCAACACCGCAAACCAATCAAATCAGGTTGCAGCAACTATTATCGATCCTGAGACTATAGGAATCGGTAAAAAAAATATCAAAGCCGTTCCCTACTTGATTATCTTGTCAGGAACCGAACAAGGCAAAAGATTCCTGTTAGATAAACAAATCAACACCTTCGGCCGCGGTTCCGAAGTCGATATCATGATATCCGACCTGAAAACCTCGCGTTTACACGGCGCGTTCATTATCGGCGACGAAAAAATTCTATTGGAAGATTACCATTCTACCAACGGCGTGTACGTTGACGGTAATCGTGTAACAAAATGCGAAGTCGACCCTAAGTCACGCATACGCATTGGCAATACGACAATCAGAATAGATTTCAAGAATTCTGTCGAGGCTGAATTTGAGGATAATCTCGTAGCCGCCGCAACAACTGACCCGTTGACCGGTCTTTTGAATCGGCGATCCTTTGCCAAATTTGCGCTCGATGAAATTGCTTTTTGTATAGAACATGATTGCTTTACTACAATCGCTGTCTGCGACGCCGATTACTTCAAAAAAATTAACGATCGCTTTGGCCATCCCACCGGGGATTTCGTTTTAAAACATTTAGCAAGAACCATTCAGGGAAATTTCAATGACGGAGATCTATTGGCCCGCTATGGTGGAGAAGAATTCATTGTATTGCTTCGGCGTTCGGGACCTGATATTTGCCAGAATGCTTGCAAAAAGCTTATCTCTGCTGTTTCCAGCCATGAAATTTTGTTTGAGGGACACTCCATCACAACAACTATTTCAGTCGGAATGTGTTCGCGCAAAGGTGCAGCAATAGGATCATTGGACGAAATGATTAAACGGGCGGATGAAGCTTTATACCTTGCCAAAAACAACGGTCGGAATCGATTCGAAAGCACACCCTGACGAATTGAGAATAAACCCGCCCCTTACTCGAGAATTGCGCCGACTTGTCTCGAAAATTTTTTACGTTTTCTTTGGCTCAAAAAACCACAGTATTCTAGCCCCGCAAAATTTCGACGTGTCCTGTTACAAATCATCCCACTAAGAATACTCTGACCAGAACACAACGAGCTGTATAATTTCGCCAAGCATCAGCCACATTGGTTGACCCATTACGGCAATTTGATTTGTGGGAAAGAGCAAATTATCGTTAAGATGGGGACGTGGATTCTGTCTATCGTACGTTAGCCGCGGAAATTTCACTTTCAAAACTAGATTCGCTGTGCGCAATGGACACGCAGTCGACATTAATAACCGCAACAATCAGACGGGAATTGCCGATGAAATTATTTTTAATGATAGTGCTGGCCGCGAGCCTAAGTGGATGCGCGAGCCTTGGAAAAGGCGTCGCTGAAGCGTTTCTAGAGAAACGCCACAGTGAAGACACCCGGCAATGCCAGGTTTGGGGTGAATCTTTTGTAGGATTAGATCCCTACTTGACTAAAACTAAGGGTAAGACAAAGGTCTTGATGGTACACGGAGTGGGTCGGCACATTCCTGGATACAGCACCGAGTTTCTGGAAAAACTGGCAAAAGAACTCGACCTGACGGTCATGTCTCGTCACCCTAAACAAATCCAATTGACCGATCCGTTCGACACCAGTAAAAAACTCGGGACGTTGCGTATAAACCGATTACTGAACCAAAACGAAACAAAAGAATTATTGTTTTATGAATTGACGTGGTCCGAAATCACCGATCCGGAAAAAGCGGTGCTGGATTACGACAACTCTGGCGAATATTCATTCCGTCGCGCCGATATAAACGATATGCTGAAAAAGTTTTCCAATGATACCGGGCCGGACCCAATGATATATCTGGGAAAAAGCCGGGATGACATTCTGGTCTCTTTTCGCCAATCATTTTGCTGGATGGTCAAGTCAAACTGGGATGATTTACCCAATAATCAAAGTAAATCCTGCGATCCGTTAACCAAAACGGCATTGGAAAATCTCGAAAATGATGACTACGCTTTGGTATCCCACAGTCTGGGTAGCCGTATTGTCATAGATGGCATGCAAAGCTTGGCGGAACTATTCGGAGCGAAAAACAAAAGGTTAAAAAAATTCACAGGCACTCCGGATGCTTTCGTCGAAGCATTCCGGAAAAAACAACTGCCTATTTACATGTTGTCCAACCAACTACCGTTATTGCAAATGGGGCGGGAACTACCTGAGGTAACCGGACAAAAAGACAATTATTGCTTAGTCAATGGAAAGCAATATAACGCCCGTGTACTGAGTAAAACTTCGATTATCGCGTTTAGCGATCCTAATGATCTATTGAGCTACGCAATACCGCAGGGATTTGCCGGCAAATATCTAGATTCCAGGTTGTGCATCGATGTAACCAACATTAATATCAACGTGGCCAACGTCAACGATTTATTTGGCATTGGTGAATTGGCTAATCCGCTTACGGCTCACGTGGGCTACGATCGTGATGACCGAGTAGTCGCATTGATTGCTAAAGGCATTGGTACATCCGGAGTATCAGAACTGGTACAAAAACGTTGCGAATGGACTCGTTTGGTTGATTAATACAAGCTTTTGGTTTGATTTGTAGCAATAATCGCGCGATGCGAATTATCAAACAATTCCTATATGGTCTGGGTTATGGGGGCGCCGGTATCATTATCGGTGCGTTTGCGCTGTACACCTACCACGTCCGAAGCGGCCCCAAGCCGGAACTTTGGCATACTACTTCGCTGGAACATGAGTTTCACGCGTCCAAGGATAACGCGATAAACGAATTGAATGCCTATCTACGCTTGGAAGATAAACTCTTTAAGCAAGTCCAAAAACAAATAGTCGATAATATACCGCCATCCAAGCAACGCCGATTAAACCGATTTAGCGCGAATGCATTAGTCAATCCAGCTAAAGAGCGGATTAATTGGAATAGAAGTTTCGTATTACGGGCCAACGCCCCAAAGGGGGGAATCTTGATGCTGCACGGGCTTTCCGATTCTCCGTATAGCATGCGCTCCTTGGCCAAGGACTTGCATGCCCAAGGTTTCTCAATAATTGCACTGCGCCTGCCTGGCCATGGCACAGCCCCTTCCGGTTTGATACACGCGCACTGGCGAGATTTTACATCTGCCACTCGCATTGCTGCACGCCACCTTCACAAACAGATCGGAAAGAATTTGCCACTTCATATGGTTGGCTATTCGAATGGTGCCGCTCTGGCAGTAGAATATAGCCTAGCCGCGCTAGAAGGCGAACCGCTACCTATGCCGGAAACACTTATAATGCTATCACCCGCGATCAGCGTCTCCCCAGTCGCTGCGCTAGCACATTGGCAGGGCAAACTTTCAGCCCTACCCGGATTTGAGCAATTCGCGTGGACGCCGATTCTCCCGGAATTCGATCCGTACAAATACAATTCCTTTGCCGTCAACGCAGGCGAACAAATCTACGACTTAACCTCGCTCATCTCAGAACGAATGGATCGGCTTTCCCAATCTGGGCGCCTCAATGCTTTCCCCAAGGTTGTCGCGTTCCAATCCGCAGTAGATGCAACGATTCCGCCAGACGGAATCGTAACGAACCTATTGACACATTTACCTTCAGGGGACAATCATCTGGTTTTATTCGACATCAATAGATTCACGGAAGCGACACCTTTGCTCAAAGCCACCACGGAGAAACTAACCCGCAAACTCTTGGCTGACTCAGCACTGCCTTTCAATTTGACCGTCGTAACCAACCAAGACGAAAGCAGCCGACATTTGGTCGCCAGGCATAAAGCTCCGCGTAGTCGTCACGTTGAAAATAAACCATTGAATCTGGAATGGCCCCGTGGCGTTTACTCCTTGTCACACATTGCCTTGCCCTTCCCGCCAGATGACCCATGGTATGGCCAAGCGAGTATGAATAACCCCAATACGGTGCCTCTAGGGCATATTGAATTACACGGAGAAAAGGGCTTACTCGCCATTCCAAGTAATTTCGTTATTCGGCTCCGCTACAATCCTTTCTATAGTTATCTAAGCCAGAAAATCACGACCGCATTGGCACTAGGTACGGACCTGTCGCCGCCCATCACGGAATCCAGCCGCGACCAACATCAGCAACAAACTCCAGAGTATTAACGGCATTAGCCAAAATCGCTCCTGGTAAAAGGTTGGCTTGGGATCTTTAATGTACGGCACTTGGTACAGGCCGGACCACTCTTTATGAAGGGGGGAGCGCTGCATGATTTCTCCTGAAGCCAATGCCACGGTTGAAATCCCTGTATTGGTCGCCCGAACCACTGGACGCCGAAATTCTACCGCTCGGGCCAAGGTCATATACATATGCTGAAACGGTTCCTGCCATTTGCCATACCACGAATCATTGGTTACGTTTACAATAAATTGAGCACCTAGATCAGCAAGTCCCCTTGAAAAACTGGGAAAAAGACTTTCATAACAAATTTGTGGCCCCATTATAAAGCCGTTCATTTGCAAGAGTACCGTTGGCCCCGGTCCGCGCGCGTAATGCCCTATCGGCGGCAACCAATCTCTAATAGATGGAAAATAATTTTCCCCTGGGATGTATTCACCGAAGGCTAACAATCGTGTCTTACTGTAGTACGGCAGTACAATATGCCCCTGGCTATTCAATGTGAACAATGAGTTCGTAATCAAACCCGTGACACTGTCAACGCCATAGCCACCAGTAACCAACGATACATTTCGAGCAGCAAGGTAATTACGCAAGATTTTGGCGGATTCCAATTTCGAATATCCCGGTCCCAATAGGGAAGGAAAAGCAGCCTCGGGCCAAACCACGAAATCGATATTTGGTGTATCATTCGACGCTAAGCCACGATCCGTTACACGCTGATAGGTATTCAGAATTTCCGCGCGAAAACCCCGCCCCAATTCCGCCGCATGCTTTTCTTCATTACCGATATTAGCCTGCACCAGTAGTGTAGAAAAAGATGAATCGGGTTGCGGTAGGCGGTCACGAAGCCAGATACCGGTCACATTCAGGGCTAAAAACACTAAAACTACGACACCCAAGATGATCTTGGACAAGGTTGTCTTTGGTTGCTCCCATATCCAAAAAATTGCGATATTGAACACCAAGGTAAGCGAACTTAACCCGGCAAAACCGACAATTTCTGCCCAATGGTAGAGTGGCAGGTTACCGCTATACCAAGAATAACCAAAATTCCAATCAAATAGGGTTGGAGAATAAAACTCGCAAATAACCGTAATCAAACCCATCACGCCCAAAGAGGTCTTACAGTTCCATTTAAAATGGTCTTTACCTAGATACCAAATCGCTCCGGCGACCGGAATGAAAAGATGGGCTATAGCAGCAAACAATAACATGCCTAACAATGCCACTGGCCAAGGTAAGTGGGCAAATTCATGAAGCAAATAGGCCACCCAGTTGAATCCAATGAGCGTCAACACAAAGGAGGTCAGCCATCCACCCAATACCACAGACCGCAAATTATCCTGGCGAACCCAAAATATCCACAACGGAACAAAACAGAACAACGACGCCCATGGCGGGAAGGGAATATAGCTCGTACCGATAAAAATGCCAGACAAAATAGGCAAATGCCATCTTCTGGCAAGAATCGAGTAAATCAATGACAAATCCTAAGGTTATGACGATCAGCTAATAGATTACTGTGTCGCAAATAATTTTCTAAATAGGTTTTGCTTAAGTCTTGCAGGGCAAGAATCAGAAACTGTCGAGTATATTGCATGAACTTGGTCGTGTCGTGAATGATTTCGAAAATTCGAATTTCAAAAGATATTGGGTTTACCGTGATTCTGGTAGACTCTAATGGACTAATTCATTATTCCATAACAGCGCTTTAAGCATTTGATCAGACCGACCCAAAATTTCGTTTAACTCAGAGCTCTGAGTTAAATGTACATTTTTCAGCAATTCACAATGAGTATCGAGGTAACCAAGTGAAGTATTTTGATCGATTCATCGCAAATTTTAATCTTATGCGCGGAATCAGACTCTTAAAAAGAGCCTCTAATAGTAATGTTCAAAAAGCCGCTTTGTTCAGGGAAGCCGCCTACAGACGGTTCGAGATTGCAATTAAATCCAATCCGGAATTGGCAGAAGTGCACGTTAATTGGGGCCACGGTCTGTATAATGCCGCGCGCAAGTTATCTGGAAAAGATCGACAACGCGGCTTTCGTAATGCCTGTGAACAATACCAGAATGCTTACGATATTAATCCAAACGATACGGATACGCTAAAACATTGGGGATTGGCATTGCGCGAATTGGCGCAAAGCAAACGGGAAAAAAAAACCGATACGCTATTCGCGGAAGCCTATGAAAAATTTTCGATGGCGATAACTATCAACAGCGGCGATCATGACGTGTTCTACCATTGGGGAACGACACTCTACCAACAGGCACAAAAGAAAAATACCAGTGAAGCGCTAGCATTGTACAAAGCAGCGATCGAAAAATTTAGATTAGATAGCGAGATCAATAGCAAACGACCCCATACGTACAATGACTGGGGGGCTTCGTTGATGGCAATTGCAAAAATTGACGGCGCGGAAAAATCTCAAGAACTGTTGGCCGATGCGCTGGATAAATTTCAACGGGCAGAGATGTTAAAAGCAGGACTCGCATCGTATAACCTCGCATGCATCAGCAGCTTAATGGGTAATTTCGATGCCTGCCACAAACACCTGGAGGTCGCCAAGGAACATGGAAAACTGCCGATCGTTGGGCATTTACAGCGTGATGACGACCTTAGTGCCGCGCGCAAGATTGATTGGTTCAAAGACTTTATTGCTGATTTAGACTAGAACGCGTGATACCCCTGCGCCAAATCCCACGACTCTAATCTCAGTTTGTGCCGAAAATTAAATGATATAAGCGAATGTTATAAATTTTTCAAATTAGTAAAGTGAATATTTCACATCCAATCATTTGCGCTTTTGTTATATTGAACTACAGACAAGGGGGTACACGCAGAGTACTAAGTCGATGGGATCCCTTTAGAAATGAAGGAATCCCATGATACAAGGACGTATCACTTCGATATCAATCAACGGACGCTTTGCCCCCGCAATTCATACCAGTCCGATCCGCCTTAATACGCCCGACCCATTATGTCGGGTAATCAATAAATTTTTATTTGTAAAAGGGTTCCTATTTTTTAAACTTAGACAACTTTTTACATTTCCGTTTTTACCCGAAAGTCTATAGAGCCGAAACAAAAGATCGGATTGATTTCTCGGTTATTTTTATAAAATGGGCCTGTCGTGTTCTCGATCGCAATCGAATATTTTCCAAATTCGGTTCCAGCCGGAAGATTTATAGTCACGCTATCCATTGCATTATTTTTAACCGCCTGTACTACATCAACGGGTGTTGTATCCTTACCCAAATAAACATTCGGTTGGCCACCAAAGTTCATACCCTCGATAATAACTTGCCTGGGCTGACCGCCACTCGGTGGGGTTCCACCCGATATCCAAGATCCAACAATTTTAGATTTAGTGATCATACATTGAAACTGGCCATCCTCCCCGCTTTCTTCAGCGACGGCCACAATACTCACACATCCGATCAAGATTACAACCCAATGTATCAAATGTACCTTTCTGAAACGTCCCATGTGTTTCTCCTTAATTTGGTTATTTAATCGATCTCGGCCCAATCACAACGAATTGTACTCCGCCTCGATTAATCGTCAATTCACGCATTGGATAGCCCAGGATTTCCTGTGTCGATTGGGTGTTCAGGTTTTCCGAACAGGCGCCCCTACAAACCGAACTATCCAAATACAGCAAATCCCAACCATTATCATGCGGTATACTGAGTAATATTGATAATGATCGCCGATTTGGTATTTTACACTGGCTCTGGGAACGCCTTTGATTTCTACCCGCTGTCAATTTACAAATAAGCAGCCAATTTAACTATATAATTTTTCTAAAAAATAAAGATTAGCAGGCCAAACCTTGGAAGACCTTATACTATTAATACAAGAAAACATTCAGTATGCTCCGTTAATCATTTTTGGCGCACTGCTACTCGCCGGATTCAATATTCCTGTTTCCGAAGACGCGATGTTGTTTATCTCCGCGGTACTCGCCAGCAAGAACGTAGAACACCTACCGCAACTTTTTATCGCAGTATATATGGGCGCTTATCTATCTGACCTCATTTGCTACTCGCTCGGACGAATATTTGGACCGAAGTTATTTGAAATCAAATTTTTTGCCAATATGGTTCCACCGGAACGTATAGAAAAAATTCATACCTTCTATGAAAAGTACGGAATTGTCACGTTGATCCTGGGACGGTTCATACCATTCGGTGTACGTAATGGGCTATTTCTTACCGCAGGTCTTGGACAGATGAACTTCTTAAAATTCTCTCTTTCGGACCTTCTCGCCTGCACTATATCAACTATCTTCTTTTTCACATTGTATTTCCATTACGGATCCACCGTTATCGAGTATGTAAAAGAAGGGAATATGGTCATCTTTTCGATCGCCGCGATCGCTGCTATTGTTTATTGGATTAGCAAACGGCGGGGTAGTAACGTCACAGAATAATAGTTTTTGCAACTATCCATCGACACGCTAGTCTGCTTTGATCAAAGTTATAGTTTGGCGCTTATCGTCCAGCGTAAACCGATACCTTTTCAATACGTTCATTCCCAACAATTTCGCACCACCCAGTTGTGAATCTTCGATGAATGCCACTTCGATATTTGAGATTGTTTCATTCCCAATCCTAAGCTCCGACAAGCGGCCAATCAATGCATCGATTACTCCGTTTGCGGTTTGCAGTGTATTCATGGTGGTTGCGTCCTCACGCAAGCCCAAAGATTCCATCATACTTCGAGGCAACACGATATAGTCCGCACCGGTATCTACAACCAACGACACTTCCTGAAAATAGCCGTTTACGCCAGTAATCACTGCTTGAATCACGTGATTTTTCCCATGCCGCCGGGTATGCAATACAGTCCGGCGTGGGCCATGACGTTTGCGACCAACAATAATAATACGCTCAATCGCCTGCCCGGGGGTTTGAACAATCGTATAATTAAAATCAGAAAGGAGCTGAGTCACTTTTTGCGGCAATCGACCATAAACCTTTTTGGGTGGAAACTTTTCCGCCAGCTCCAGTCTTTTAATTTCAATTCCGGCAGCACCAGCCAATTCCGCCAATTGATCAGCCAGATTGTCGTATTCAACCGATGCCAAAGACTGGGCCCTTAACGTTGACGTGAATGACGACATAATTAGTGCAAACATCAACACCTTCATCATAACGCCTAAGCGCCCCCAATGATTCGTCGCGTCACAATCAAATGGTTTAGTCGAATTCAATTTAGTACCAGGATTTCGTTTGGACAACGTTGATGCTTCTATGGCATCACGTACCTTCAACACCTATAATGCTCAAACTTTTTGCACTCTTGTAACAATGCAAGGAATTTTTCTTGGATAAAGTTTTTGAATACCGCCTCAACCAACTGGTAACCAATGGACTAGAACACTCAATCAGGCAGGGACTTAAAGGATTAGAAAAAGAAAGCTTGCGTATCACGCGGGACGGTAAAATATCCCAATCGCCACATCCCGCTAAACTAGGTTCAGCATTAACCCATCCTTACATCACCACCGATTATTCGGAAGCCTTGCTGGAATTTATTACCCCACCTTTTAACAAAACCAACAATACTTTAATCTTTTTAAAAGATATCCACCAATTTGTCTACGACAACCTAGATGACGAATTGTTGCTAGCGACCAGCATGCCATGCGCAATTTCTGGCGATGAAAGTGTCCCAATTGCGGAATATGGCAGTTCCAATATCGGTAAAATGAAACATATATACAGGCGAGGATTAGGCTATCGGTATGGTCGTACGATGCAAACCATTGCAGGAATCCATTTCAATTATTCATTGCCCGTAGATTTTTGGCCATTGTTCCAAAACATTGAAAAAAACAATCAGACGCTAGACGATTTTGTCGGCGATGCTTATTTCGCAATGATTCGAAATGTTCATCGCATCGGCTGGATTCTGCTTTACTTGTTTGGAGCCTCTCCGGCAATATGCAAATCATTTATCAGAGACCGACGAGAATCCTGTCAAGATTTCCAGGAATTTGATCCTTACACTTGGTATACGCCATTTGCTACGTCGTTACGAATGAGTGATATTGGCTACAAAAATAATAACCAAGCACACTTACATATTTCCTACGATAATGTAAATAGTTATGTACAAAGCCTTACCGACGCTATCGAAACATCATTCCCTGAATATCAAGCAATTGGCATCAAATCAAATGGTGAATATAGACAATTAAACGACAGCATTTTACAAATCGAAAACGAATACTACAGCAATATTCGGCCCAAACAAATCGCTCAATCTGGCGAGAAACCGACACTCGCGTTAAAACGGCGCGGGGTCAAATATATAGAAATTCGATCACTCGATATAGATATTTTTCACGACATAGGAGTCTCCGCAGATAAACTGCATTTCATTGAGGCCTTGATGATTAGCTGCCTTTTTCACGAAAGCCCTAACATCGATCCCGCAGAAAACAGAGTGCTTAACGAAAATTTCTTGAATGTCGCCTATCGAGGTCGTGATCCTGGATTGAAATTATTTTGTGCCAGCCAACAAAAAACAGAAACTGTTCACGCGGCGGCACTAAGCTTTTGCGATTCGATGCAACCAATATGCAATATTCTGGACGGTCGGGACGATAGCAAACCCTATTCTGCTGCCTTGGCAGCACAGGTCGAAGCTATAGAAAACCCCGATCAAACACCGTCAGCCAAAATTCTTAGTGAGATGAAACAAACAGGCGAACCGTTTGCGCGCTACGCTCAGCGTATTTCTGAAGAACATGAAAAAAATTTTCGAGCACGCCGACTAAACCCTAACCGAACCGCAGAATTTGACCAAATTGCAGTTGAATCGATTCGCGAGCAAAAAATGATCGAAAATCAGGATCTCGTCTCATTTGACAAATTTTTAAAACGATATTTCGAACAACATTAAACTTCCAAGCCCTTCTACCGTCAAATTGACTCCGTATTAGATACGTACAAATACAGCGCAAATAATGCCTACGCACACCAACATCGAACAATTTCAATCGGAACTCGCTGGTAAAAATCCCCGCGTCATCCTAAAATCAGCGCTCTCGCAATTTTCCAATATCGCAATATCATTTAGCGGTGCCGAAGACGTAGTAATAATTGATATGGCGGTAAATATAAAACCGGATATTAATGTTTTCACGCTGGATACTGGCCGCTTACACCCAGAAACTTACCGCTTTATAGAACGTGTCCGGAAACATTACAAACTGAAAATTGATATACAGCACCCAAACAACGAATCATTGAATATCCTGGTTCGTGACAAGGGTTTGTTCAGCTTCTACGAGGATGGGCATACAGAATGCTGCAACATTCGCAAAGTCGAACCCCTGAGCCGTAAAGCAGGCACGTTGGATGCTTGGATTACCGGACAACGCAAGGATCAAAATTCCGCAACACGACAAGACCTAGTTGAAATTGAGATCGACCGAACATTTTCCACTGCGGAACATCGCATAATTAAATTCAATCCATTAACGAATTGGACCTCAAAACAGGTATGGGACTATATAGAAGCTTACGATGTGCCTTACAATGAGTTACATAAACGCGGATTTCAAAGCATCGGCTGCGAACCCTGTACACGACCAACACTGCCCAACCAACCAGAACGCGAGGGACGCTGGTGGTGGGAAGATTCAGCTAAAAAAGAATGCGGTTTGCACGCGGCTAATCTCAATCAGTAATTGATTTTAAGACCAACCGGTTAAAACCATTCGTAACGTATCAAAGTTGATCCGGCCTTGAGGAGCTTTGGTTTTAATTCCGTAGTCAAACGAGTGGGACATCAAAACTCTGAAAAATCTGTCCAATTTCCTTTTTGTCGCCGCACCCCATCGCTTTATCAATGATTCCCCTCGATAGGTGCGGTGCGAACAGCTCTATAAATTCGTAAATATAGCCGCGCAGGTACTTATCTTTACGTAAACCAATCTGCGTTACGCTGTTACCAAATAAATGGCTGGCATCTAACGCCACCAAATCTTTATCCTGTTCCGGGTTGTACGCCATTTTGGCAATAATTCCAATTCCTAAGCCCAAACGCACATAAGTTTTTATCACATCCGCATCTACTGCGGTCAATACAACCTGAGGCCGTAAATCTACCGCATCAAACGCCTCATCTAAGCGTGATCGGCCAGTAAATCCGAATACGTAAGTAACAATCGGATATTTTGCTATTTCATGGAGGGTCGGTGTAGGTGTTGCGACCAACGGATGATCTTTTTTTACCAATATACATCTATTCCACTGGTAACATGGAAGCATCACCAAGTTTTCGTATAACTCCAACGCTTCAGTGGCAATCGCTATATCGACTATACCCCGAGAGGCCATATCTGAAATCTGATTCGGCGTACCTTGATGTATATTAAGACTAACCCCAGGGTAACGCTTGATAAAAGTCTCGACCGCCCTCGGTAAAGCATAGCGTGCTTGCGTGTGTGTTGTAGCAATTGATAGAGTACCTTTCTTGTTATCACAGTATTCCTGTGCAACGTTTTTAATCGTTTCGACTTTCTCCAATATTTCACCAGCCATTGCGACTATATCCTGTCCGGCTGCTGTCATCCCGGTAAGATGTTTACCGTTTCTGGCAAAAACAGGTAAACCCAGTTCATCTTCCAACAAACGTATTTGCTTGCTAATTCCAGGTTGAGAGGTATACAGACTCTCTGCCGTCGCCGATACGTTCATACCATGTTGGGAAACCTCCCAGATATATCTAAGTTGTTGTAGCTTCATTATTACTATTTCTCATATCTGTAGATTATTATATTCCTTTTAATTATATTAGAGGATCTGTACATTGCAACACCTATGACGATAATAAAAGCATAATCCACCGTTCTATGGATTTCTTCTATGTATTATCCGGCGGAATTGTCGGTTTCATAATTGGCCTGACCGGCGTAGGAGGAGGCTCGCTAATGACGCCAATTTTGGTCATGGGATTCGGTATTAATCCTGCTATCGCAGTCGGTACGGATCTCCTATACGCTGCTATCACCAAAGCGGGTGGCGTTTTTTTCCACCAACGACAAGGCACCGTAGATTGGAAGATTGCAAAACTCCTAGCCAGTGGAAGTATTCCTGCCTCAATCGCTACGATTGTTTTATTAGATCAATTCAAAAACTTAGGAATCAACTACGAACGCTTGATGATGCTGACGTTGAGCATGATGTTAATCTTGACATCAATCGTAGTATTCATGAAAGATAAATTATTGACTCAGATACGAAGATCCCTTGGCCAACATGGGGCGCTCCACGATAGGCTTTTGCGTTCCCGTTCCTACATTACCTTTTTAGCGGGCATCATGCTTGGCATTCTTGTCACTATTTCTTCTGTAGGCGCCGGCGCAATAGGATCTGCGATTTTATTTCTGCTTTATCCCAGAAAGCCCGCCGTAGCAATAGTTGGAACCGATTTAGCCCATGCAGTGCCGTTGACAGCGGTCGCCGGTTTTGGACATTATCATGTTGGAAGCGTCGATCTTAACCTGTTGATAGGGCTGCTTTTAGGGGGACTACCTGCGATCTATTTTGGTAGTCTAGTCGGCAAAAGAATGCCCGATAAAATGCTCCGCCCGGTCGTCGCATGCATTTTAATGTCTTTAGGTTTAGGTCTAGCCGTATAAATCAAAAACGTATATTAAAAAGATGCCTAGGTGATTGAATGTGCATCGATTAATGTGCACAATGTGCGCTTAGAGAAATTGGCTGATAATTAACGCGGCCATAGAAGCCCGACGCAATAATTTTAAATGAATTAGGAATAAAATAATGACCTTCGTCGTAACCGAAAACTGTATCAAATGTAAATTTACCGATTGCGTAGACGTATGCCCGGTAGATTGCTTCCATGAAGGCCCTAATTTTCTGGTTATAGATCCTGAAGAATGCATAGACTGCACCTTGTGCGAACCCGAATGTCCAGCTGAAGCCATCCATGCCGAAGATGAATTGCCCGAGGGACAAGAAAAATTCACAGAATTAAACGCTGAACTTTCACAAGTTTGGCCGACAATAACCGAGGTACAGACACCATCTGATGATGCAGAAGAATGGAACGGTAAAACGGGAAAATTAGATTTACTGGAGCGATAAGCAGCATAAAAAAGCCGGGCGAGCCCGGCTTTTTTAATTGAAAAATTCTAAACTCTATTCGTCATCTTCTAATTCGTATTCTTCTTGTGGTCTATCCACCAATTCCACATATGCCATGGTTGCCGCATCCCCTGCACGCATGCCACTCTTCATTACCCGTAAATAACCCCCAGACCTTTCCTTGTATCGCGGCCCCAACTCGTTAAATAGCTTGGAGACAATCTCACGATCTCTTAGTCGAGCAAATGCCAACCGACGTTTTGAAACACTGTCCTCTTTCGCCAGAGTAATGAGCGGCTCAGCAAACCCTCTCAACTCCTTTGCTTTTGGTAAGGTCGTCTTGATCAGCTCATGACGGAACAATGACGCAGCCATGTTTCGAAAATCGGCTTTTCTATGACTGCTATTTCTATTTAATTGCCGACCAGATTTACGATGTCGCATTTATACAACCTTATATTCTTAAAATTATCCGTTAGCTTGACTTGGTTCAATCAAGTTTTCGGGCGGCCAATTTTCCAACCTCATCCCCAACGATAGGCCTTTAGAGGCCAACACGTCCTTAATTTCAGTCAACGATTTACGACCAAGATTGGGTGTTTTCAGGAGCTCGACCTCAGTCCGCTGGATCAAATCTCCTATATAAAAAATATTTTCGGCTTTCAAACAATTTGCAGAGCGTACGGTCAATTCAAGATCATCAACCGGCCGCAATAACACCGGATCAAATTCTGGTTCCTCGTCCTCATCCTCAGGTTCTTCAGTCCCCTCTAGATCAACAAATACAGTAAGATGGTCGTGCAAGATTCGTGCTGCGTAACGAACCGATTCTTCGGCATCCACAGTACCCTTGGTTTCCAGCTCAATGATTAAACGATCAAGATTAGTACTTTGTTCTACGCGGGCACTTTCAACGTTGTACGAGACTTTTAAAATTGGACTAAAGCTAGCATCAACACGTAATGCCCCTATTGGACCATCCTCCGAGTTATCGACGCCTACGGTAGCCGGCCTGTATCCACGACCTTTCTCAATCTTGATCGACATGTTGAGTTCGCCAGATTGAGTTAAATTGGCAAGAACTAAATCCGGATTGACGACTTCAACGTCGTGGCTTACTGTAATATCGGCGGCAGTTACAACGCCTGGTCCTTGCTTGCTTAGATTGAGAATCGTTTCGTCATTCGAATGTAGAATCACGGCTAATTTCTTTAAATTAAGTAGAATATCGATTACGTCTTCTTGTACACCCTCAATGGTAGTGTACTCGTGAAGAACTCCCTCGATCTCGACTTGAGTTACTGCGCAACCTGGAATTGACGACAACAAAACACGTCGCAAGGCATTACCTAATGTATGCCCGAAACCGCGCTCCATTGGTTCGATGACGATACGCGTGTGGTTTTCCCCAATCGCCTGTACGTCAACAACCCTAGGTTTTAACAAACTTGTAGAAAAACTTTGCATCTATATCCCTCTGCACCCGGTAATGCGTTATTTAGAATAAAGCTCAACAACCAACTGTTCGTTAATTTCACTACCTAAATCAGCTCGGTCTGGTAGTGATTTAAAAACGCCACTTTTCTCTTTTGCGTTTACATCCACCCACTCCGGCCAACCGTATTGTTCGGCCACAGTGAGAGCATCATCTATGCGTTGTTGTATTTTACTTTTTTCTCTAATCGCTATGACGTCTCCTGGTTGAACTTGATATGAGGGAACATTCGTCATACGACCATTGATAGTTATGGCTTTATGGCTTACCAATTGTCTCGCCTCGGCTCGAGTAGACGCCAAGCCCATTCTGTATACTACGTTATCCAATCGAGCTTCTAACAAGTCCAGGAGATTTTCACCGGTGGAGCCTTTCCTTTTCGCTGCCGCCTTGTAATAATTTCTAAATTGCTTTTCCAACACACCGTAAATACGCCGCAATCTTTGCTTTGCGCGCAACTGTAAGGCATAGTCAGATTGTCTGGTCCGCCGTTGGCCATGTTGCCCCGGAGATTGGTCCAATTTACATTTAGATTCTAATGATTTGCCGCGACCTTTCAAAAACAGGTCCGTACCTTCTCTGCGGCTAAGTTTGCATTTTGGGCCTAAATATCTCGCCATTTCAATTAAACTCCAACGTTAAACTCTACGCCTTTTTGGCGGTCTACAACCATTGTGAGGAATAGGGGTTGCATCAGTAATGTTCGTTATTTTAAATCCCAGGTTATTCAACGAGCGAACCGCCGACTCTCTACCTGGACCAGGTCCTTTAATCAATACGTCCAAATTTCGCATGCCGTATTCCTGTGCGACTTTACCCGCTCTTTCTGCTGCCACCTGGGCAGCAAAGGGCGTGCTTTTCCTTGAACCCCTAAACCCAGAGCCCCCGGCTGTAGCCCATGCTAATGCGTTACCTTTGCGGTCCGTAATAGTAACAATTGTGTTATTGAACGACGCGTGGATATGCGCAATTCCATCAGAAACATCTTTCCTGACACGTTTCCGGGTGCGGCTACTAGTTGCCATCGGTTATACCTCTGTATTCAGATTCTATTTGCGGATGGGACGTCTAGGTCCTTTTCGTGTCCGAGAATTTGTCCTAGTCCGTTGCCCTCGAACCGGCAAACCGCGACGATGCCGGATTCCTCGATAACATCCCAGATCCATGAGTCGTTTAATGTTCATGGACACTTCCCGACGGAGATCTCCTTCGACCGTGAAACGCGCTACGGATTGCCTAAGTGCATCGACCTGCTCTTCACTTAAATCTTTAATTTTGGCATCTGAGGCGACGCCGGTTTCAGCGCAGATTTCCTTCGATCGAGTCTCCCCGATACCGAAAATAGCAGTAAGTGCTACCGCAGTATGTTTGTGCTCAGGTATATTTATTCCGGCAATACGTGCCATCCACTTCGCCCTCTATTAATCTAATTCTGGTCTTCGGAAGTTAAGCGGTCAATTTTAACAGATACCAACCAACTCAACAAGCAATGTCAGCCTTGTCGCTGTTTGTGTCGTCCATCCTTACAGATGACTCTTAGCACTCCACCACGTTTAACGATTTTACAATTACGGCAAATTTTTTTTACCGACGCCCTAACCTTCATAGTTTTTACCTCTATTCAAAATCTTGCCCTTCGTCTAATCTAGGCTAAGCCCTTTGATGGCTTTTTGCCCTTTAAATTAGCTTTCTTCATTAAACCTTCGTACTGATGAGACATAAGATGCGATTGAACTTGGGCAATAAAATCCATAACCACAACAACTATAATTAACAATGACGTACCACCGAAATAAAACGGCACATTCCAATATAAAATTAAAAATTCCGGCAGCAGGCACACTAACGTGATGTAAACCGCGCCAACCAGTGTAAGACGCGTCATAACCGAATCAATATAATCCATCGTTTGCTTACCCGGCCGAATTCCAGGAATGAACGCACCCGATTTTTTCAAATTATCCGCAGTATCTTTAGAATTAAACACGATAGCGGTATAGAAAAAACAAAAGAAAACTATCGCAGCCGCGTAAAACATTACATATACCGGTTGCCCAGGGGAGAGCGTAGTCGCGATGTCTTGTAACCAGCTAAAACCTTCTGCGTTTCCAAACCATCCCGCTATAGTCGCTGGAAATAAAATTATACTTGATGCAAATATCGGCGGGATAACACCGGCCATATTCAATTTTAGGGGCAAAAAGCTGGTTTGTCCCGCATACATCTTACGACCCTGTTGCCGTTTTGGGTAATTAATTAAAACCCGCCTCTGCCCTCGTTCTACAAAAACCACGAATGCAGTAACGGCTATCGCAATTACAAATAAAAGCAAAATAATAATCCCATTCATTTCGCCCGTACGTGCCAATTCTAAGGTTCCCCCGATAGCAGAAGGCAGCCCGGCAATTATACCGGCGAATATAATCATCGAAATTCCATTTCCAATTCCTCGTTCGGTCACCTGCTCTCCCAACCACATCAGAAAAATTGTCCCACATACCAATGTTACTGTTGTAATCACAACAAAATGTATACCCGGGTTTATTACAACAGATTGATTTTGCAGCGCGAAACTCACACCAATTGCCTGGAACGTTGCGAGTACAACGGTGCCATATCGAGTGTACTGCGTAATCCTCCGACGACCAGATTCACCCTCTTTTTTAATCTGTTCCAAGCTTGGAACAACAACCGTTAACAGTTGCATAATGATCGATGCCGAAATGTACGGCATAATTCCAAGCGCAAATAGGCTAAGTCTTTTTAATGCGCCTCCGGAAAACATATTAAACATGTCTAATATTGAACCACCCTGCTGTTCGAACATATCAGCCAGTGCTTTAGGGTCAATCCCGGGCACCGGAATATGCGCGCCAACACGGAACACAAACAACGCACCTAGCAGGAAAAAAAGGCGATTCCTAAGTTCAGTTAATTTACCAAACCGTCCAGCCATATTTGCATTAGGAGTATTCACTTAAATCTCTACCGTTCCACCTTGTGCCTCGATCACACTTCGCGCACCTTTTGTAACTAGAATTCCTTTAAGATTCACTGCTCGCTCCAATTTACCAGAATCTATAACCTTAACTTTTTTGGTAAACATCGGCACTAAATTCTGCGCTTTCAACAAATCCAAATCGATTACGCTTGCATCTATTCCGGCCAACTCGTGTAATCTAATTTCCGCGTTGAATTTTTTTATTCTTGACCTAAAACCGGATTTGGGTAACCGCCGTTGTAACGGCATTTGACCGCCTTCAAATCCAATCTTGTGGAATCCGCCAGAGCGTGATTTCTGTCCCTTATGACCGCGACCACAGGTTTTACCTAAGGTACAACCGATACCCCGCCCGACGCGTTTAGCCTTTTTTTTGCTTCCCAGCGCGGGCTTTAAAGAATTTAAATACATTTCAGGCATCCTCAACTTTTAACATGTACGCAACCTTCTTGAGCATTCCTCTATTACACGGTGTATCAGCCACCCGAACCGTCTGATGTAGACGCTTCAATCCAAGCCCAGTTAAACACGCTTTATGTGTCGCTAAACGACCAATCTTACTCCGCACCAAGGTTACATCTAATTCTTTGCCGGCCATAATATTATCCGATTATTTCTTCCACGGTTTTACCCCGTTTTGCAGCGACGTTTTTTGCGTTCGTCATGCCTGCCAAACCGTCTATAGTTGCGCGAACGACATTTATAGGATTATTAGTCCCTATACATTTTGCCAAAACGTTATGTATCCCAACAACTTCGAATACCGCTCGCATAGGACCACCAGCGATGATACCAGTACCCTGAGAAGCAGGTTGCATGTAAACTTTAGCCGCACCAGTTGTGGCCATTATCGGGTATTGCAAGGTTTCATCACTCAAACTGACCGATCGCATATTCCTACGAGCCTGTTCCATAGACTTTTGTATGGCTATAGGCACCTCACGGGCTTTGCTTAAACCATATCCCACATTACCTTGTCCATCTCCGACAACTGTGAGTGCAGTAAATCCGAATTGACGACCGCCTTTGACAACCTTGGCTACTCGCCTTACAGATACAAGTTTCTCCTGTAGCCCATCAGTGTTTGTTCCCGATTGGGGAGATCCATTAGCCATAAATTAACACCACCTTAGAATTTTAAACCGCTTTCACGTGCAGCATCTGCCAACGCTTTAACGCGACCATGATATTGAAAACCACTTCGATCAAATGCAACATTATCGATACCCGATTCAATGGCTTTTTCTGCGAGTAGCTTACCAACCGCCGACGCTGCTTCTATATTACCTGTATTACGCAAGCTTTTGCGAAGATCAGAATTTACTGTGGAGGCACTAATTAAAGTAGTCGCTCCGTCTACACTATTGATTTGCGCGTAAATATGCCTCGGCGTTCTATGAATGGTCAATCTGCACCTGCCAGAATTACGGATTCTCGCTCTATTTTTAGCGGCACGTCTCAAACGTTTTGAATTGATGCTCATAGGATGGCCTTATTTTTTCTTAGCTTCTTTTCTTACTACATGTTCGTCGCTGTAACGAACACCTTTACCCTTATAAGGTTCTGGTGGTCTATAGCCTCGAATCTTCGCCGCAACTTGTCCAACTTTTTGTTTATCAATACCCTTAACAATAACTTCCGTTTGACTCGGAGTTTCAATACTGATCCCGTCTGGAATCTGGAACTCGATGGGATGCGAAAACCCAAGTGTGAGATTCAAAACCTTTCCACTAGTTTGTGCTCTGTACCCAACACCGATAAGTGTCAATTTCTTTTCGAATCCGTTGGAAACCCCAGTAACCATATTGTTTACCAAAGCGCGAGTTGTACCAGCCATGGCATTCGCGCCCCTATCTTGTGCATTAGCGCGAACTTTAATAACGTTATCTTCGATCTCTAGACCCACCCTGTCGTTCAAAATGAAGTCCAATTCCCCTTTACTGCCCTTCACAGTGAGGGAATTTCCATTCATCACTACACTAACGTTTGCAGGAACAGATATCGGATTATTTGCGATTCTAGACATAGCTTAGCTTCTCCAATGTCATGAAACCGTGCACAAAATCTCGCCACCAAAGCCTATCTCTCGAGCGGCACGATCTGTCATTACTCCCTTTGGGGTCGAAATTATAGCCACGCCTAAACCTCCAAGCACTTTGGGCAAATTATCTTTGGATCGATAAATGCGAAGACCTGGCTTGCTGACACGGTCGATTTTTTCGATTACTGGCGTACCTTGAAAATACTTCAATTCCACCTTAAGTATCGGTTTATTTCCATCCATCGAGGTTTCATATTCTTTAATATAACCCTCTTCTTTCAAAACTTTGGCGATTGCTGCTTTTAACTTAGACCCCGGCATAGACACTTCTTGCTTTCCGGCTGCCTGACCATTTCTAAGTCGCGTCAGCATGTCTGAAACTGGGTCCGTCATGCTCATCTTTTACTCCAGAAATATGTATTGTTGATCATTGAAGGTGCTTACCTATTCGTATTTACCAACTCGCTTTAACGACACCAGGTACATCGCCGCGCATAGTTGCTTCTCTTAATTTATTACGACTCAAACCAAACTTTCTATAATAACCGTGCGGTCGACCGGTCAAACGACAACGGTTGCGAACCCGAACCGGACAAGCATCTCTCGGCATTTTCTGCAGACTCAATTCGGCTTTTTCTTTATCTTCGAATGAGGCCTCTACACTATTGATTATTGCTTTTAGTTTATTTCTCTTATCTGCGTACTTTTTAACTATTTTGATACGCTTTTTTTCTCGCGCAATCATAGATTTTTTTGCCATGGTGTAACCTTAAGATTTGAATGGGAAGTTAAAAAGTTCCAATAACGCTTTGGCTTCGCCGTCATTTTTAGCCGATGTTGTAATCGTAATATCCATACCACGTAACGTATCAATTTTATCGTAATCAACTTCAGGGAAAATGATTTGCTCGCGAACCCCCATTGAATAATTGCCACGGCCGTCAAACGACTTATTGTTCAACCCCCTAAAGTCTCTAATTCTAGGAATTGCGACATTAATAAGTCGGTCCAGAAATTCATACATCCGCTCGCGTCTAAGTGTAACTTTACAACCGATCGGCATATCATCTCTGATTTTAAAACCGGCGATTGATTTTCTGGCAATGGTTACAACCGGTTTCTGGCCGGATATTTTGCTCATATCATCAACCGCAAACTGCATGACCTTTTTGTCCGCAACAGCTTCGCCAACACCCATATTCAAAGTTACCTTAGTAATTCGAGGCACAGCCATTATCGACCCATAGTTGAATTTTTCTACAAGTTTCGGAACGACCTCTTCTTTATATATGGACGCTAATCTGGTCATAACTCAAATGATTCCTGGTTTAAATATCAACAATCTCATTTGTTGATTTAAAAAAACGCACTTTTTTATTATCTTCAAGTACGCGTATTCCGATACGATCTGCTTTTTTTGTTTCCGGGTTGTATATCCCTAGATTCGACAAATCGATAGGCATTTCTTTTTCTTCAATCCCGCCAGGGATATTTTGATTAGGGTTAGGTTTTTTATGTTTTTTGACGACGTTAACGCCGTCTACCAGCGCCTTGTTTTCACCAACAAGTAAACGCACATTGCCCTGTTTCCCTTTATCTTTCCCAACCAGCACGACAACATCATCACCTTTTCGAATCTTCGCCATAATACTTTCCTATAAGACCTCGGGCGCCAACGAAATAATCTTCATGAATCGTTCGGTCCTAAGTTCACGCGTCACCGGACCAAATATACGCGTCCCGATCGGCTGTAGTTGTGAATTCAAAATTACCGCTGCATTTCCGTCGAAACGAATCAATGACCCATCTGGGCGCCTTACACCTTTACGCGTACGCACCACCACCGCATTGTATACTTCGCCTTTCTTGACCTTGCCTCTAGGAATGGCATCTTTGACGCTGACTTTGATAATATCTCCAATCCCGGCATAACGACGGTGTGACCCGCCCAATACTTTGATACACATAACCTTCCTCGCACCGCTGTTATCGGCAACATTTAGGCTGCTTTGCATCTGTATCATTTTTTATTCCCAAAATAAGTTAATAATTAAGCGCAAAATGGTCGTTGTTATTGACCGGCTGCCCCTAGGATCTCAACCAATTTCCAAGTTTTTCTCTTAGAAAGCGGTCGGCACGATTCAACGGCCACCAAGTCACCCTCTTGGCATTTATTATCTTCATCATGCGCTACCAACTTGGTTGACCGTCTGATGTATTTCCCATACACCGGGTGAGGGACCAAACGCTCCACGAGTACAGTTATGGATTTGTCCATTTTATTACTCACTACGCGCCCCCTAATGGTACGTGCAGTTTTCTCGACTTTATCACTCATGCTTCCGATCTCGTCATTTCGTGCAATATGGTTTTAATCCGCGCGATCTCTCGACGAACTTTTTTAACCTGGTCCGGTTTGGATAATTGACCACTACCCTGTTGCATCCGCAAGTTAAATTGCTCTTTGGCTTTTTCCACCAATAACCCATCTAACTCGCCTTGATCTTTTTGTCTTAATTCGCTTGCATTCATCACATTACCGTACGAGACGCAAAAGTTGTTTTAATGGGAAGTTTTGCAGCCGCAAGCTTAAAAGCCTCTCGTGCAAGATTCTCTGGCACACCTTGAATTTCGTATAACATTGAACCCGGTTTAATCTGCGCCACCCAATACTCTACACTGCCCTTACCTTTACCCATCCGCACTTCCAGGGGTTTTTTCGTGATCGGTTTGTCGGGAAACACTCGAATCCATATCTTTCCACCGCGTTTAACATGTCGGGTAATAGCACGTCTAGCTGATTCAATCTGCCGTGCCGTTAAACGACCGCGAGTTGTCGCTTTCAATCCGTATTCTCCGAAACTTACTTTGCCTCCACGGTTTGCTAAACCGCTATTTCTACCCTTGTGCTGCTTACGAAATTTTGTTCTTTTTGGTTGTAGCATATCGCTATTTCCTCAATTAGATGCAGCGACTTTCTTGCCGTCACTGTTCTCTAGTGCCGTCTGGTCCAGGATTTCTCCTTTAAATATCCACACCTTCACGCCAATAATACCGTACGTTGTTTCGGCTTCGGCCACCCCATAATCAATATCGGCTCGCAAAGTATGTAGTGGTACCCGGCCTTCACGGTACCATTCGCGTCGCGCAATCTCTGCTCCATTTAATCGCCCGCTCACGTTTATCTTTATACCTTCCGCGCCCAATCTCATAGTATTTGTAACGGCCCTTTTCATCGCACGTCTAAACATGATTCTTTTTTCCAATTGCTGGGCGACCCCTTCAGCAACTAATTGGGCATCTAGTTCGGGTTTCCTAATTTCCTCAACATTCAGGTGAACCGGAATCCCCATCATGGCAGAAACCTTTTGCCGCAATGAATCTATATCTTCACCCTTCTTACCAATAACAATCCCTGGCCTAGCCGTGTGAATGGTAATCTGCGCGTTATTTGCCGGACGATTGATTTGGATCCGGCTAACAGATGCATGTTTCAGTTTTCTTTTTATATAATCTCTAATTTTCAAATCTTGTAGCAGTAGCTCTGGGTAATCTTTAGACTCCGCATACCAACGAGAGGTCCAATCTTTTATAAACCCGAGGCGTATGCCTATTGGATGAACTTTTTGTCCCATGTTACCGCCCCCTAATCAAACTCTGCGACTTTAACGGTAATATGGCATGACCGTTTTAATATTCGATTTGCCCGCCCTTTCGCACGCGCTCTCACTCTTTTCAATGTTGGGCCTTCGTCGATAAAGACCGTAGATACTTTGAGTTCGTCAATATCGGCACCTTCGTTGTGTTCTGCATTTGCAATTGCAGATTCGAGTACTTTACACATTAGAGCGGCACCCTTTTTAGTGCTGAAACGCAAGGTATTTAAAGCCGTCTCTACCGATTTACCTCGGATTTGATCAGCCACTAATCGGCCCTTTTGCGCAGATATCGGCGCATTTTTTAACTTCGCTGCAATTTCCATCTCAGTAACTCAGGTTTACCTAGTTTTTTTATCCGCCAAATGGCCCTTGAAAGTTCGGGTTGGAGCAAATTCACCTAATTTGTGGCCAACCATGTTCTCAGATATTAAGACCGGCACATGTTGCCTACCATTATGAATCGCAATCGTCAGCCCCAGCATATCGGGACTCACCATAGATCGCCTAGACCATGTTTTAATCGGTCGACGGTCATTTTTCTCACTAGCTTCTTGTACCTTCTTCGACAGATGGTGATCAATGAATGGACCTTTTTTTATGGAACGTGGCACTTACTTTCCCCTCAAGATTATTTCTGCTTACGGCGGCGAACTATCATATTGTCCGTCCGTTTATTAGTTCGAGTTTTAAACCCTTTGGTAGGTTGCCCCCAAGGAGATACTGGATGCCTACCCCCTGAAGTCCGCCCTTCGCCACCACCATGCGGATGATCTACGGGATTCATTGCGACGCCACGAACCGTAGGCCGAACCCCTCTCCACCTAGATGCGCCTGCTTTACCTAGCGAGGTTAAATTATGCTCAGAATTACCTACTTCCCCAATGACTGCCCGGCAATCCAAATGAACTTTCCTCATTTCGCCAGACCTTAATCTTAACGTCGCATAAGGTCCTTCTTTCGCTACTAATTGAACTACAGCGCCCGCGCTGCGAGCAATTTGTGCGCCTTTTCCTGGTTTCAATTCGATACAATGTATCTGGGTTCCGAGGGGTATATTTCTGACAGGCATACAATTACCAACCTTTACGGCAGCCGCAGTGCTAGACAGAATCTCGTCCCCGGCATTAAGTCCCTTGGGTGCAATAATATATCTACGCTCACCATCCTTATATAAAATCAAGGCGATATGTGCAGTACGATTCGGATCATACTCCAGGCGCTCTACGACGCCAGAAACTCCAGTTTTATCCCGCTTGAAATCGATGCGACGGTAATGCTGTTTATGCCCACCACCGGTGTGGCGTTTGGTAATACGGCCCTGATTATTCCTACCGCCGTTCTTGCTTTTTTTGTCAAGTAAAGCGCCGTGTGGCCGACCGCGATGTAAACCTTCGGTCTTAACCCTGACTACAAATCGGGCACCTGGCGAGGTGGGTTTATGTTTAATTACTGCCATGTCAGCCTACCATTAGATTAAATTTCTTATTCTTCTACTTTTTTACGCAGCCGAAAATTCGATATCGAAGCCAGGCTTCAATTTTACATAAGCCTTTTTCCAATCAGACCTTTTACCAAGAGTCCGACCAAATCGTTTCTTTTTCCCGGCGACATTCAAAACCTGAACCGAATCGACTTCAACTTCGAAAAGACTTTCTACTGCCCTTTTAATCTCTATTTTTGTCGCAGTTTTCTGTACCTTGAAAACAAACCTATTTTCGCTGTCGGCCAATACCGTGCTTTTTTCAGAAACTACCGGTGCCCGAATCACGTTAGCTAAATCTAATTGGTTCATGCCAAACGCTCCTCTAAATCCACAACCGCTTGTTTTGACATGATAACTTTTTCAGCGCCGACCAATCGCACCGGGTTGATTCCATTAACCGCGCAAACATCAACACCTGGAAGGTTCCTAGATGCCAACACCAGGTTATCATCAAGTTTATTTGCAACGATTAGCGCTCTGTCAGCACCATTCTCTCTAAGATTACCCGCTAACTGTTTGGTTTTGGGTTGATCCGGAAAAACATTCTCGCTTACGACCAGACGACCTTGACGCAACAATTCAGATAATATTGAACGAATACCCGCCCGATACATTTTTTTATTGACTTTTTGCACATAGGAGCGTGTTCTAGCGGCAAATGTTACGCCACCTGTTCGCCATAGCGGACTACAAATAGTACCGGACCTCGCGCGGCCGTTACCTTTTTGCCGCCAAGGCTTACTACCACCACCACGAACATCGGAGCGACTCTTTTGCGCTTTAGTACCAGCACGCCCTCCTGCTGAATAAGCCGTTACAATCTGATGAACCAGGGATTCATTATACGGTTGGCCAAAGACAGCTTCGCTGACACTGACCGGTTCGGCTGAATCCGATTCGCTAATTGCAGGAATTTGTAGACTCATTGTTTACCCTTTATTCCGCATTTTAACTGCGCGACCAACTATAACGTCACTACCTTTTGCCCCGGGAATACCACCTTTAATCAATAAGAGGTTTTTATCCGAGTCTATACTAACCACTGTCAAATTCTGAATGGTCGTGTTAGCTGCCCCCATTTGACCCGCCATTTTTTTCCCTTTAAAAACTCTACCAGGAGTTTGACATTGTCCGATCGAACCGGCAGACCGATGCGACAGGGAATTACCATGTGTCATATCCTGTGTACTGAAGTTATGACGCTTTACACCACCCGCATATCCTTTGCCGATACTTTTCGCAGACACATCAACAGTTTGACCTTCTTCGAACAGGTCTACGCTGAAATCAGCTCCAACGGCGACATCTTTACCTTCACCATCTTCCAATCGGAATTCCCATAAACCACGGCCAGCTTCTATATTTGCCTTCGCATAATGACCCGCTTCCGATTTGGAAACTGTAGATACTTTTTTATTTCCGGTTGTAACCTGTACCGCGCGATATCCATCAGTATCTACGCTTTTCACTTGAGCCACCCGGTTGGGTTCAACATGCACGACGGTAACGGGTATCGAAACCCCATCTTCCGTGAAAACACGTGTCATTCCGCATTTTCGCCCAACAAGACCAATAGACATCTGTCAGTTCCCCTTATCAATAAAGTCAGTAAGACAACTATTTAGTTGAGCTTAATCTGTACATCGACACCCGCCGCTAGATCCAGTTTCATTAACGCATCAACAGTTTTCTCAGTAGGATCAACAATATCAAGAAGGCGTTTGTGGGTTCTCAGCTCGTATTGATCCCTCGCATCTTTATTGACGTGCGGTGAAATTAGAACGGTCCATCGCTCCTTCTTCGTCGGCAACGGAATTGGACCCAACACTTGCGCACCAGTTCGCCGGGCCGTTTCAACTATTTCACTCGCCGACTGGTCGATCAGCTTGTGATCAAACGCTTTGAGACGAATCCGAATTGATTGTTTCGACATAATAATTACTCGATCACCTTAGCGACAACCCCAGCGCCAACTGTCCGACCGCCCTCACGTACCGCAAATCGCAATCCATCTTCCATCGCGATCGGTGCGATCAATTTCACCGTCACCTGGACATTGTCTCCAGGCATGACCATTTCAACTCCTTCCGGTAAATCTACTGCACCCGTGACATCCGTCGTCCGAAAATAAAACTGCGGACGATAACCATTAAAAAATGGCGTATGACGGCCACCTTCATCTTTCGATAATACGTAGATCTCCGCTTCAAAATGCGTGTGCGGGGTAATCGTGCCGGGCGCCGCCAGTACTTGACCACGCTCGACCTCTTCTCGCTTGGTGCCCCGAAGCAACACACCGACATTGTCTCCAGCCACCCCTTCATCCAGTAGCTTGCGGAACATTTCTACGCCCGTACAAATCGTTTTGGTCGTATCTTTTATGCCGACAATCTCGACCTCTTCTCCAACGACAACCTTTCCTCGCTCCACACGACCTGTCACCACCGTACCTCGACCCGAGATCGAAAACACGTCTTCAATCGGCATCAAAAACGGCAGATCAAGCAGACGCTCCGGTTGCGGTATATAGCTGTCCATCTCTTCGACCAACTTCAATACCGACGGGATACCTATATCGCTTGTATCCCCTTCTAACGCCTTCAGGGCAGAACCCACCACAATCGGTGTGTCATCACCCGGAAATTCGTAGCTGTCCAACAGCTCACGTATCTCCATTTCAACCAACTCGATCAGCTCTTCATCGTCGACCATATCCGCTTTGTTCATGTACACGACGATGTACGGTACACCTACCTGGCGCGCCAACAATATGTGCTCGCGCGTTTGCGGCATCGGGCCATCTGCTGCTGAACACACCAATATCGCTCCGTCCATTTGCGCTGCACCCGTAATCATGTTCTTGACGTAATCTGCGTGACCCGGGCAATCAACATGCGCATAGTGACGATTCGTTGATTCATATTCGACGTGCGCTGTCGCTATCGTTATTCCTCGCGCTCGCTCTTCTGGCGCGTTGTCAATCTGATCATACGCCTTGAACTCTCCGCCCTGCTGCTCAGCCATGACTTTCGTCAATGCCGCCGTCAACGTCGTCTTACCGTGGTCTACGTGACCTATCGTTCCTACGTTTACGTGCGGCTTCGTTCTCTCAAACTTTTCTTTGGACACCGTTACTTTCCTCTTTGACTTTGATTCGCGATGACTGTTTAAACTTCCGTTACTTAAGACGCTTTCTTTATAATCGTTTCAGCGATTGTCGACGGCGCCTCGTTATACTTTTCGAATTGCATACTATAAGTTGCCCGGCCTTGCGTCGCTGACCGTAGATCGGTTGCGTATCCAAACATTTCCGCCAATGGAACTTCACAACGGATCGTTCTGCCTGCAGGTGTTTCTTCCATACCCTGTATCAATCCACGACGCCGGTTGATATCACCCACGACGTCGCCCATATAATCCTCGGGCGTGACAACCTCAACCTTCATAACCGGCTCAAGTAAAACGGCTTTCGCCTTTCTAGCGCCTTCTTTAAAACACATTGAACCCGCAATTTTGAACGCCATTTCGTTTGAATCCACATCATGATAAGAACCATCAAACAATGTAACCTTGACATCTACGACAGGAAAGCCAGCGATAACTCCATTGGTCATCTGTTCTTTAACGCCTTTGTCCACTGCGGGTATATATTCCCGAGGCACCACACCACCAACAATTTCATTTACGAATTCGTATCCACTACCCGGTTCTTGTGGTTCAATTTTCAGCCATACGTGACCATATTGACCGCGACCGCCAGTCTGCCGCACAAATTTACCTTCCTGTTCCACAGATTGCTTAATTGTCTCTCGGTAGGCTACCTGAGGAGCTCCAACATTAGCCTCAACAGAAAACTCGCGCTTTAGACGATCAACAATAATCTCCAAATGCAGTTCGCCCATCCCAGAAATAATCGTTTGCCCTGATTCTTCATCGGTATGCACCCTGAAAGAGGGATCTTCTTGGGCCAACTTACCCAACGCAACACCCATTTTTTCCTGATCTGGTTTGGTTTTTGGTTCGACCGCAACAGAAATTACAGGCTCGGGGAACTCCATTCGCTCTAAGGTGATAACCTCTTTAAGATCACAAAGCGTGTCGCCAGTTGTTACATCTTTCAAGCCTATCGCAGCCGCTATATCTCCAGCACGAACCTCTTTAATTTCTTCTCTATTATTCGAATGCATCTGCACGATGCGTCCGATCCGCTCTTTCTTCTGTTTAACAGAATTAAAAATCGTATCTCCAGATTGCAACACACCGGAATAAACACGGAAAAACGTTAACGCCCCAACAAACGGGTCAGTCGCAATCTTAAAGGCTAGCGCTGAAAACGGCGCGTCATCTGAAGGACCACGCTCCGCTTCTGTCTCATCTGCATCGTCCAGTACACCGGTAATTGCGGCAACCTCCGTAGGTGACGGCAACAGGTCAATTACCGCGTCCAACATTGCTTGAACACCTTTATTTTTGAATGCAGAGCCACATAACGCAGGCACCAATTCATTTGCAATTGTACGAACTCGCAGGCCAGCTTTAATTTCCTCGACGCTCAACTCTCCTTCTTCGAGATACTTCTCCATTAGCTCGTCATTTGCTTCGGCCGCGGCTTCGACCATTTCTTCTCGATATTGATTCGCAGTGTCAATCAAGTCATCTGGAATGTCACGCTCTTCGTATGTTGTACCACGAGTCGCGTCATCCCAGTAGATGGCCTTCATTTTGATAAGGTCAACTACACCCTCAAAATTGTCTTCCGCACCAATCGGTAACTGCAACGGCACAGTGATACTACCCAACCGCTCTCTAATCTGTTCGACAACGCGTAGAAAATCAGCGCCCGCCCGGTCCATTTTATTTACAAAAGCCAAACGGGGGACTTCATATTTATTAGCTTGGCGCCATACGGTTTCCGATTGAGGCTCTACGCCACCTACGGCACAAAACACCGCGCAAGCACTATCAAGTACCCGCAACGAACGTTCAACTTCAATTGTAAAATCTACGTGGCCCGGGGTATCAATGATATTGATCCTATGCTCAGGGAACTGCTTATCCATTCCACTCCAAAAGCACGTTGTCGCCGCAGATGTGATAGTAATGCCTCGCTCCTGCTCCTGCTCCATCCAATCCATCGTCGCAGCACCATCATGGACTTCGCCAATCTTGTGAGAAACACCGGTATAAAACAACACACGCTCGGTTGCCGTTGTTTTTCCCGCGTCAATATGGGCCATGATGCCAATATTGCGGTACCTTTCAATTGGTGTTGTACGTGCCACTGCTATACCTTTATATGATTTATGGTTGAAGGAAACTACCAACGATAATGCGCAAACGCCTTATTCGCCTCTGCCATCCTGAGGGTATCCTCTCGCTTCTTAACTGCCGCTCCACGATTTTCCTGGGCATCCAACAACTCACCCGCCAACTTGAGCGGCATAGAGCGCTCGCTTCGCTTCCGAGCAGCATCGATCAACCAACGCATTGCCAATGCCATCCGTCGTGTTGGTCTAACCTCTACCGGCACTTGATAAGTCGCCCCCCCAACTCGACGAGACTTCACCTCGACTTTGGGCTGAACGTTCTCTAGAGCCTTTGCGAAAATATCAAGCGGTTCATCGTGCCCTTTACTTTCAATTTTCGCCAATGCCCCGTATACAATTTTCTCGGCGACAGATTTTTTACCGTTTTCCATTACCATATTAATAAATTTAGCTACGGTACCGCTGCCAAACTGCGGATCCGGATTAATCTCTCGTTTCGCAACAAATCTTCTTCTAGACATAACCTTATTTCATCCCACGACTATCAGCTTTTGGGCCGTTTCGCACCATACTTCGAACGCCCTCGACGACGACTTTCGACACCAGCAGTATCAAGACTCCCTCGCACTACATGATATCGAACACCCGGCAAATCTTTTACACGCCCTCCCCTAATTAACACGACGGCATGCTCCTGCAAGTTATGACCTTCACCACCAATATAACTGGTAACCTCTGCTCCATTGGTAAGCCGCACACGCGCAACCTTTCTGAGTGCCGAATTCGGTTTTTTGGGTGTCGTCGTATAAACTCTCGTACAAACACCACGCCGTTGAGGACACGCATCTAGCGCAGGGACGTTGCTTTTTTCAATCTTTCTAGTACGCGGCTTACGAACCAGTTGGTTGATCGTGGCCATATAAACTTAACTCCAAACCTTTAGTTATCGAGAGGGCGGACAAACTGAACGGTCATAATCCACCCACCAACTGCTACCTATACGTACACGGAAACAAAATTGGGACTGGAATAGATGCCTAGAAGACCTCTACCCTGTTGCGAGCCAGGTATAGTAGGCGAATATTATAACGTTGTCAAATATGACTGGCTCTAGGTATTCAATGCCTGTTTCAACGCCTCTTCAACCTCGCTTGTATCGATTTCTGAAGATTCGGTAGCACCCGCCTCAAGCTCTTTCAACCTGTTTGCCTTACGATCGTTATGATAGGCCAACCCGGTCCCCGCTGGAATTAGGCGACCTACAATAACATTCTCTTTTAACCCATAAAGCCCGTCATCAACTCCACGTACTGCAGCCTCGGTCAACACGCGAGTCGTTTCCTGAAATGACGCTGCCGATATAAACGACTCTGTTGCCAACGATGCCTTGGTAATACCTAGCAATATCGGTTCAAAAATTGCTGGCACCTTACCGTCTGCTTCCAATTGCTCGTTTTCTCCCAACACTCGAGATCTTTCAACTTGTTCTCCTCGAAGAAAGGGACTATCACCTGTATCGACAATTTCAACCTTGCGTAACATTTGCCGTATTATCGCTTCAATGTGTTTATCGTTAATCTTGACACCCTGAAGCCGGTAAACATCTTGGATCTCCTTAACGAGATAAGAAGCCAGTTCGCCAACACCACGCAATCGTAATATATCGTGAGGGGTTAGTTCACCTTCGGCAATTGTTTCACCTCGCTCAACCTGCTCACCCTCAAATACCGTAACATGCCGCCATTTTGGAATAAGTGTTTCATACCTTTCACCGGCAGGATCCGTTATAACTATTCTTTGCTTACCCTTAGTTTCTTTTCCGAAACCGATAGTCCCGGTTGCCTCGGCCAAGATTGCCGGATCTTTGGTTTTCCGTGCCTCAAACAAATCAGCAACCCTAGGCAGCCCCCCGGTAATATCGCGAGTTTTACTAGACTCCTGGGGTATTCTGGCGATTACATCACCCACCTTAACGGAAGAACCATCTTGTATACTGACAATTGCGCCAGCAGGCAAAAAGTATTGAGCAGGTATTTCGGTACCCTGAATACAGATAGACTCACCGTCACTATCAACCAACCCAACCATAGGACGTAACTCTTTCCCAGCTCCTCCACGTTGTTTGGGGTCTGTTACGACCATTGAGCTCAAACCAGTAACCTCGTCCGATTGCAACCTCACGGTAACGCCTTCAACGAAATCTACCATTCGAACCCCACCTTCCACCTCAGTTACTACGGGGTGAGTATGCGGATCCCAGTTAACAATGACTTGCCCAGCTGCGACTTTAGCCCCATCACCCACTGACAGTACAGCCCCGTATGGTATCTTATAACGCTCCTTCTCCCGACCATATTCGTCGACTATGCTGACTTCCCCAGAACGCGAAACTGCAACCAAATTCCCATCTTTATTTTTAACGCTTTTTACATTGTTAAGTTTTACGTTACCCGATGCTTTCACCTCAACGTTACTAATTGCCGCCGAACGCGATGCTGCACCTCCAATGTGGAATGTACGCATAGTTAATTGGGTCCCAGGTTCACCGATAGACTGGGCGGCAATAACACCCACCGCTTCTCCCGTATTGACCAAATGCCCACGACCTAAATCACGACCATAGCAAGCCGCACATACACCTTGCCTAGTTTTACAGGTAATAACGGACCGAACACGAATGTTATCAACCCCGTGGTCTTCGATATCCCTAACCCACTGCTCATCCAATAAAGTCCCTACCGGAACAACAAATCCAGAACCTTTATACCCAACGATTTCCTCTGCGACAATTCGACCTAACACCCTTTCTGCAAGGGGCTCGACAACGTCGCCACCTTCTATCAACGGCGCCATCAGTACGCCCTCGGTGGTTCCGCAATCATCTCCAGTAATAACCAAATCCTGGGCAACATCCACCAACCTTCGAGTTAAATATCCAGAGTTTGCTGTCTTTAAAGCAGTATCGGCTAAGCCCTTCCGTGCTCCGTGGGTCGAAACGAAATACTGCAACACATCCAATCCTTCACGGAAATTCGCAGTGATTGGCGTTTCAATAATTGAACCATCCGGTTTAGCCATCAGGCCACGCATACCTGCCAACTGACGAATCTGTGCCGCTGAACCCCTGGCACCAGAATCAGCCATCATGAATATCGAATTGAACGATTTTTGCAGCGCTTTCTTACCTTCTGCATCCATCACTTCATCATGACCCAAACCTTCCATCATGACTTTGGCAACCTGATCGTTTGCATGCGACCAAATATCGACAACCTTATTGTAACGCTCACCATCCGTAACCAACCCAGATGCATATTGATTCTGAATATCATTAACCTCTGCTTCAGCAGTCTGAATAATATCCGATTTACGTTTTGGAACCGCCATATCTTCAATTCCAAATGACACACCAGATTGCGTAGCAAACGAAAATCCCATGTACATTAACCGGTCGGCAAAAACTACTGTCGCTTTGATGCCTAATGATCGATAACTTTGGTTTATTGCATTAGATATCACCTTCTTGGTCATATCACGGTTGACCAAATCAAAAGAGAGGCCTTTGGGTACGATTTCCCAAATCAACGCCCGGCCAACCGTAGTTTCTACTCGCCGCTTAACGACCTTGCCTTCTTCTTCCTCTTCCGTTTTGACAAATTCTTCGATTCGCAATTGGATCTTAGAGTGGATATCTACGGCTTTGTTTTGATAAGCACGATCAACCTCATCTACATCACCAAATACCATTCCCTCCCCCTTGCCATTGACCGCTTCCCGACTCATATAATAGAGTCCGAGAACCACGTCCTGGGTTGGGTTTATGATCGGTTCCCCGTTGGCTGGCGACAAAATATTATTGGTTGCCATCATAAGGCTACGCGCCTCTAACTGAGCTTCAATTGATAGAGGAATATGAACGGCCATCTGGTCGCCGTCAAAATCCGCATTGAAGGCAGTACACACCAGCGGATGTAACTGAATAGCTTTGCCTTCTACCAATAATGGCTCAAACGCCTGGATACCCAGTCGGTGCAGGGTCGGCGCACGATTCAGCAAAATCGGATGTTCCCGAATAACTTCTTCAAGAATGTCCCATACTTCTGAACCCTCCCGCTCAACCATCTTTTTTGCGGCTTTGATCGTCGTAGCCAAACCTCGAAATTGAAGTTTGCTAAAGATGAACGGCTTGAACAACTCCAATGCCATTTTCTTGGGCAACCCACATTGGTGCAATTTTAAGGTTGGGCCAACAACGATAACGGAACGACCAGAATAATCGACACGTTTACCCAATAAATTCTGACGGAACCGCCCTTGTTTACCCTTGATCATATCCGCAAGAGATTTTAGCGGTCGCTTATTGGTGCCAGTAATCGCGCGCCCGCGCCGACCATTATCCAATAACGCATCCACAGACTCTTGAAGCATCCGCTTTTCATTTCGGACAATAATATCCGGCGCGTTCAAATCCAAAAGACGATTTAACCGGTTGTTCCGATTGATTACTCGCCGATAAAGATCATTTAAATCCGAAGTTGCGAACCGGCCACCGTCTAATGGAACCAGTGGGCGTAACTCGGGTGGTAGCACGGGAAGCACAGTCAATATCATCCACTCTGGACGATTTTTAGAATTCAACAAAGACTCGACAACCTTTAATCGCTTAGAAAGCTTTTTGATTTTAGTTTCCGAGCTTGTCGCGCCAATATCTTCACGAAGCTTGACCACCTCACCCTTTAAATCTATAGATTTCAACAGTTCAAAAACTGCTTCGGCGCCCATCTTAGCTTCAAATTCATCGCCATGTTCTTCTACGGCTTCCAGGTATTCATCGTCGCTCAGCAACTGACCCCGCTCTAATGTGGTCATACCAGGGTCTATAACAACGAATGATTCAAAGTACAATACACGCTCTATACCACGCAAAGTCATATCCAACAAAAGCGCTATTCTTGATGGAAGCGATTTCAAAAACCAGATATGTGCAACAGGGCTGGCCAATTCAATATGGCCCATACGTTCGCGGCGCACTTTGGTTAACGTCACTTCAACGCCACATTTTTCGCAAATGACGCCACGATGTTTTAGACGCTTATATTTACCACACAAACATTCAAAATCACTGACTGGACCAAAAGTTTTTGCGCAAAACAAACCATCCCGCTCGGGCTTAAACGTACGATAATTGATAGTCTCCGGTTTTTTTACCTCACCATAAGACCACGAACGAATCATATCTGGCGAAGCCAATCCGATGCGAATTTTATCGAATTCTTCAACCTGACCTTGACGCTTTAGAAATTTTAACAAATCTTTCAAGAGCTTATCTCCTTCTCAACTTGGCAGAGCATTTCATGAATCTAAGTGTTTCATGCATATTTCGGGTTTCCACACTAAGTTGTTACTCCTGTTCTAACTCTATACTGATACCCAGCGAACGAATTTCCTTAGTCAGAACGTTGAACGATTCCGGCATACCTGCTTCCATGCGGTGATCGCCGTCTACAATGTTCTTGTACATCTTTGTTCTTCCATTTACATCATCTGATTTAACTGTAAGCATCTCCTGCAATGTGTAAGCCGCACCGTAGGATTCCAATGCCCAGACTTCCATTTCACCAAATCGCTGCCCGCCGAACTGTGCCTTACCACCCAATGGCTGCTGTGTAACTAGACTATAAGGTCCTGTTGACCGTGCGTGCATTTTGTCATCGACCAAGTGATTTAGCTTTAACATGTACATATAGCCAACCGTAACATCACGGTAAAACGCATCTCCAGTACGTCCATCGTAAAGTTGGGTTTGTCCTGATTCCGGAAGGTCCGCCAGTCTAAACATTTCCCTTATTTCCTCTTCTGAAGCCCCATCGAATACTGGTGTGGCCATCGGTACGCCACGTTTAAGATTGATTACCAACTCCAATATCTCATTGTCAGATAGCGTGTCCAACTCTTCTTTTTGACCACTGGTGTTATAAATCTTATTCAAAAACTCTCGATATTCGGCAATCGCCGCTTTGGCCCTAAACATTTTACCTATTTTGAGCCCTAAACCTTTTGCAGCCCACCCCAGATGAGTCTCCAGAACTTGACCTACATTCATTCGAGACGGCACGCCTAAAGGATTCAGCACGATATCGACCGGAGTACCGTCTTCCAAATATGGCATATCCTCTACTGGTACAATTTGCGAAATCACACCCTTATTGCCGTGTCGGCCCGCCATTTTATCCCCAGGCTGAACTCTTCGTTTCACCGCAAGGTAAACTTTAACCATTTTCAACACACCTGGGGTTAAGTCGTCACCCATGGTGATCTTATTACGTTTTTCTTCAAACCTGGCGTCAAAAGCTTTGCGTTGCGCTTCTATTTTTTCGGCCATGGCCTCAAGTTGAACATTCGAATCTTCATCATCCACTTCAATTTCAAACCATTGGGAATGGGTAAACTTGGAAAGGACATCTTGCGTGATCTTGGTACCAGACTTCAAACCATTTGGCCCTTTAGACACGCTTTGATTCAGCAACATTTTCTCGATTCTGGCATACAGGTCTGCTTCAACTATCATTCGCTGATCATCGAAATCCTTTTTTGCTCTATCGATTTCGATTTGCTCGATCTGCAATGCACGTTCGTCCTTTTTCACGCCATCACGCGTAAAAACCTGAACGTCGATGACCGTTCCATCCATTCCAGAAGGCACACGCAAAGACGTGTCCTTAACGTCGGATGCTTTTTCACCAAAGATGGCTCTAAGCAATTTTTCCTCAGGCGTAAGTTGGGCCTCTCCTTTAGGCGTAACCTTACCCACTAAAATATCACCTGATTTCACTTCAGCACCGATATATACGATCCCAGACTCATCCAATTTTGAAAGCGCGTCCTCGCCAACATTTGGAATATCCGCGGTAATTTCTTCGGGGCCCAGTTTGGTGTCGCGAGCAACACATGTTTTCTCTTCGATATGGATCGTTGTAAATCTATCCTCTTCGACCACACGCTGCGAAATAAGGATCGAGTCCTCGAAGTTGTACCCATTCCACGGCATAAATGCGACAAACAAATTTTGTCCCAACGCCAATTCGCCCATATCGGTCGAGGGTCCGTCCGCTAAAACGTCGCCTTTACGAATGATATCGCCAATTGTTACCAGCGGTCGTTGATTGATACACGTGTTTTGATTAGAACGGGTATATTTAGTCAGCGTGTAAATATCCACACCCGGTTCCGCTGCATCAGTTTCCTCATCGTTTACCCGAACCACAATACGGCTCGCGTCTACTAATTCGATTGTCCCGCCTCGACTGGCAACAACTGTTACCCCCGAATCTTTTGCAACGGTTCTTTCCATTCCGGTTCCCACTAGCGGTTTTTCTGCTCGAAGTGTGGGAACAGCTTGGCGCTGCATATTTGAACCCATTAAGGCTCTGTTGGCGTCATCGTGCTCCAAAAATGGAATCATCGATGCGGCGACCGACACTATCTGCCGCGAAGAAACATCCATATACTGCACCGCATCAGATGCCGCGAGCGTGAACTCATCGTGATGTCGGCACGACACGAAGTCATCCAATAGTTTCGCATCTTTATTAACCCGCGCACCTGCCTGAGCAATGACGTATTGTCCTTCTTCAATAGCCGAAAGATAATCGACCTGATCCGTGACAACACCTTCCACAACTCGCCTGTACGGCGTTTCAAGAAATCCGTAGTCGTTGGTTCTAGCGTATACTGCCAACGAATTAATTAGTCCAATATTAGGCCCTTCCGGTGTCTCGATGGGGCATACTCGCCCATAATGCGTGGTATGAACATCGCGCACCTCGAAGCCCGCCCGTTCACGGGCCAATCCACCAGGACCAAGAGCAGATACACGTCTTTTATGGGTCACCTCGGATAATGGATTATTTTGGTCCATGAATTGAGACAATTGACTGGACCCAAAAAATTCCTTAATCGCTGCGGAAACCGGTTTCGCATTAATTATTTCTTGCGGCATTAATCCTTCTGAATCCGCGAGAGTTAAGCGCTCTTTGACCGCCCGCTCGACCCGGACCAAACCAACCCGGAATTGATTCTCGATCATTTCTCCAACGGAACGTACGCGGCGATTTCCCAAATGGTCTATATCATCCACAACCCCGTTACCGTTGCGAATATTTATCAATTCTCTCAACACCGCAATAATGTCATCTTCATCGAGAACGCCCTGACCAGTAATTTCCTGGCGACCAAGGCGACGATTAAATTTCATACGTCCAACAGCAGACAGATCGTAACGTTCCGGCGTAAAAAACAGGTTTTTGAACAAATTTTCCGCAGCATCCTTAGTTGGAGGCTCGCCCGGCCGCATCATTCGATATATTTCGACCAATGCTTCTAATCGGGTTGTTGTCGGATCGATTGCCAAGGCGTTGGAAATATACGGGCCTCGATCCAAATCATTTACGTATATTGTCGAAATCGCCCCAATTCCAACCTCAAACATACGCTCCAATAATTCTTCCGTAATTTCCGCGTTGACATTGGCAATCACCTCACCAGTTTCTTCATCAATAAGACTATCCGCAAGAACTTTACCAACCAGATACTCTCTTGGCACTTCCAGTTCTTTGAGATCGGCCTTTTGAATCTGGCGTATATGTTTGGCGGTGATTCGGCGCGCCTCCTCAACTATAACTTTGCCGCCAGCTTTGATATCGAAACTGGCAATTTCGCCACGCAGTCGCTCTGGTACTAACTCAAGAAAAACCTTTCCATCGCGGAACGCAAAATTATTATGTTCAAAGAAAAGGTCAATAATTTGTTTGTTGTCATTCCCCAAGGCACGCAATAACACGGTCGCCGGAATCTTACGCCGTCGGTCAATACGTACAAAAACGGCATCTTTGTGATCAAATTCAAAATCCAACCAGGAACCCCGATACGGGATTACCCTAGCATTAAACAATAATTTACCAGAGGAATGGGTCTTGCCCTTATCATGATCGAAAAACACACCTGGCGAACGATGGAGTTGCGACACTATGACCCGTTCAGTACCGTTAATAACGAACGTTCCGTTGTCGGTCATCAAAGGAAGTTCACCCATGTAAACTTCCTGTTCGCGGATGTCTTTCACAATTTTGGTACTTCCCGGCGCGTCCTTATCATAAATAACCAAGCGAACCAACACACGCAATGGCGCAGCAAATGTCGCGCCTCGTTGTTGACACTCCCGAACGTCAAATGTAGGTTTCCCCAGACGGTAATTTACATACTCCAAAATTGCATATCCAGAGTGACTCTCGATCGGAAAAACCGATTTAAACGCGGCGTGCAATCCGACGTCGCTTCGTTTCTCATCCGGCACCGCCGATTGGAGAAATTTGACATAAGAATTTATCTGTGTCGCCAATAAATAAGGCACTTCCAATACCTCTGGCCTTTTACCAAAACTGTTGCGAATACGTTTCTTTTCGGTAAATGAGTAGGTCATAACAGATTCCTTACCTCAAGTAGGTTAAATAGCGTCAATGCGACTATCGTACAAACGGTAATTGGCTGGTGGCAAAATACCACCGGCCAATTACTCAGGCGATTCCTGCGAAATGATGGATAGACCAAAATTACTTGATTTCCACCGTAGCGCCCGCTTCTTCCAATTGTTTCTTTATCTCTTCAGCTTCGTCTTTACTTGCACCTTCTTTAACCGGGGTCGGCACCCCTTCTACTGCGGCTTTCGCCTCCTTAAGGCCCAAACCGGTAATGGCACGAACAGCCTTAATTACCGCGACTTTATTCGAACCGAATGCAGTCATGACCACATTGAACTCGGTTTGTTCTGCCGCTGCGGTTGGTGCATCACCACCACCTGCAGGTGCCGCCGCTACTGCAGCGGCCGCGGATACGCCAAATTTTTCTTCCATTGCAGAAATTAAATCCACAACTTCCATTACACTCATATTAGAAATGGTTTCCAATATGTCTTCTTGTGATACTGCCATTGAAATGACTCCTAAAATTTAAAATTAAGCTGCTTCTTTCTGAGCTTTAACCGCCGCAACGGTCCTCACCAGTTTTGCATGAGGTTCTGCCATAGTTTGAACAAATTTAGTAATTGGGGCTTTCATTACCGACATCAAGATACTGACCGCTTGGTCATAAGTTGGTAATTTAGAAAGCCTTTCTAGCTCGGATCCATCATATAATTGTCCGCCAATCGCAACTACTTTCGTTTCTAACTTTGCATTCTCTTTTGAAAACTCACTGATCAATCTTGCGGCTGAACCCGGGTCTTCCATTGAAAATGCCAGCATCAAAGGACCTACAAGACCTTCCTGCATGCAGGCAAAATCGGTCCCTTTAACGGCTCTACGTGCCAAAGAATTTTTCACAACGCGAAGGTACACGCCACATTCTCTAGCATTTCTTCGGAGCTCAGTCAGTTCTACTACCGTCAACCCTCTGTACTCCGCAGCTATCGCGGAATGAGCTGTAGCAGCTACCGCAGCAACTTCTTCGACTATCGCTTTTTTTTCGTCAAGTCTAAGCGCCACATTCTATCTCCGATTAAAATCTGAATAGCTGGTAACCATTCAGAGCCAAACAACACACCTCACAAACAGAGGCATACCATATACGGCTTATATCACCAGCAATGCTAGTTTAATCCACCGTCTGCGCAGGCATAAATTAAGCGAGTAGCACCTGCGGTCTTTGACGGTTACCGGACGCTCCGGCAACCCAAAGTCTTCGAATTAATAACAGCGAACGCCTGTCAAACTTCGTTCGATTTTTGCAACTAGGCCTCAACAGTACTTAGATCTATCCAAATACCCGGACCCATCGTTGTTGAAACAGTAATCTTCTTGAAATAGATGCCTTTCGCCGCGCTTGGCTTAGCTTTTTTAAGATCGACCAACAAAGACTCAAGATTCTGTTTTAGAGCCGCGACCTCAAAATTGACTTTGCCAATCGTACAATGAATTATTCCACCTTTGTCGGTACGATAGCGGACTTGGCCCGCTTTAGCGTTAGTCACCGCGCTTGCCACGTCACCGGTAACTGTTCCAACTTTTGGGTTCGGCATCAATCCTCGTGGACCTAATATCTGCCCTAATTGACCTACCACTCTCATTGCATCTGGTGACGCAATTACTACGTCAAAATCCATCTCACCGGCTTTCACCTTATCGGCCAAATCATCCAAACCAACAATGTCCGCGCCTGCCTGCTTAGCGGCATCAACATTCGCACCCTGTGTAAATACTGCGACCCGCACATCTTTACCTGTACCATTAGGCAAAACCGTCGCTCCGCGTACATTTTGATCTGATTTTCTAGGATCTATACCCAAATTAACCGAGACATCAACCGCCTCGCTAAATTTAACCAAAGAAAGCTCCTTCAACAGCGAAAAAGCCTGCTCGGCAGAATAAGAGACTGTTTTATCGACTTTTTCCTTAATTATTTGCTGTCTTTTTGATAATTTTGCCATCACACACCCTCCACATTCAGCCCCATACTTCTAGCGGTGCCAGCAACAGTACGCACTGCGGCATCCATATCTGCAGCTGATAAGTCGGGCATTTTCACCGCCGCTATTTCTTCCAACTGCGCGCGACTGACGGTTCCAACCTTATTTATATTAGGTGTTCCGCTACCTTTAGGAATACCCACAGCCTTTAGCAACAATACAGATGCGGGAGGGGTTTTTGTAATAAAACTAAAACTTCGATCGTTATAAACGGTGATAATAACCGGGATCGGCAAGCCCTTTTCAACATCTTGGGTTTGGGCGTTAAAGGCTTTACAAAACTCCATGATATTTACCCCGTGCTGACCCAGCGCGGGACCAACCGGTGGACTGGGATTCGCCTCACCCGCCTTCACTTGGAGCTTGATATATGCTTCAATTTTTTTAGCCACAGAAAATTCTCCAATTTGGGTACAAACGCCTTGCGGCTCCCCTGTTACAAAAATACAAACTAAATATTAAGCCTATTTACCACGCTATTCGGCAAAAAAACCCTTTTAAAAACTTAACGACAAGCGCAGATTTAAGACACATTTAACTTACACACTATCCTTTTTCCACTTGCCCAAAACCCAGCTCTACCGGCGTGGAACGGCCAAAAATTAGTACCGATACGCGTAACCGGCTTTTATCGTAATTAACCTCTTCTACAACACCGTTAAAATCCTTAAAGGGTCCATCAATAACGCGGACAACCTCGCCAGCCTCAAAAAGCACCTTGGGTTTCGGTTTGTTGACACCCTCTTCGACTCTATTCAGAATTGCATCAGCTTCTTTGTCACTAATTGGCGCCGGCCTATCAGAGCTACCGCCAATAAAACCCAATACTCGGGGCACATCTCGCACCAAGTGCCAGGTCTCATCGGTTAATTCCATTTGGACCAAGACGTAACCGGGAAAAAATTTTCGATCGCTTTTGCGCTGCTGGCCCATGCGCATCTCGACAACTTCTTCAGTTGGAACTAGAATTTTTCCGAATTGATCTTGCAGTCCCTCTCGCTCTATGCGTTCTTCCAAGGACCGTTTGACCTGATTTTCATAGTTCGAATAAGCATGAACCACATACCACCGCATCGACATACTACCCTCCTTGGCCAGTTAGCACCCGCACTCCCCAGAATAGAAACATATCCAACAACCACAAAATAATTCCAACAACAAATACCATCACTACAACGATAAGTGTGGTTTGCGTAGTCTCTTGTTTGGTTGGCCAAATGACTCGCCGAACTTCTGTTCGAGCTTCTTTCATAAACGCCCACAATTCCCGGCCCATTTCAGTAGAAAAGACAATCAACACTGAAACGATGCCGGCCGCTACAAGTCCAAGCACACGATAAAGCAACGATTGATCGGCAAAATAATAGAACGCAGCAATTCCACCAACGACAAGTGCAATGGAAACTGTGAGTTTGACTACATCAACAATCGATGTGCCGGATTCGGATTGTGCAGGCATCTGAAATCTCAATTAAAAAATTTATGGAAGGTCGCAATTAAATGAAGCAAAACCCGCGGCTAACAATGGCAGGCCAGGAGGGAATCGAACCCCCAACCTGCGGTTTTGGAGACCGCTGCTCTGCCAATTGAGCTACTGACCTATTGTTAGACTATTAAAATCAACCTGGCAAAATCGAATAGGGTTACTCGATCACCTTAGCGACAACCCCAGCGCCAACTGTCCGACCGCCCTCACGTACCGCAAATCGCAATCCATCTTCCATCGCGATCGGTGCGATCAATTTCACCGTCACCTGGACATTGTCTCCAGGCATGACCATTTCAACTCCTTCCGGTAAATCTACTGCACCCGTGACATCCGTCGTCCGAAAATAAAACTGCGGACGATAACCATTAAAAAATGGCGTATGACGGCCACCTTCATCTTTCGATAATACGTAGATCTCCGCTTCAAAATGCGTGTGCGGGGTAATCGTGCCGGGCGCCGCCAGTACTTGACCACGCTCGACCTCTTCTCGCTTGGTGCCCCGAAGCAACACACCGACATTGTCTCCAGCCACCCCTTCATCCAGTAGCTTGCGGAACATTTCTACGCCCGTACAAATCGTTTTGGTCGTATCTTTTATGCCGACAATCTCGACCTCTTCTCCAACGACAACCTTTCCTCGCTCCACACGACCTGTCACCACCGTACCTCGACCCGAGATCGAAAACACGTCTTCAATCGGCATCAAAAACGGCAGATCAAGCAGACGCTCCGGTTGCGGTATATAGCTGTCCATCTCTTCGACCAACTTCAATACCGACGGGATACCTATATCGCTTGTATCCCCTTCTAACGCCTTCAGGGCAGAACCCACCACAATCGGTGTGTCATCACCCGGAAATTCGTAGCTGTCCAACAGCTCACGTATCTCCATTTCAACCAACTCGATCAGCTCTTCATCGTCGACCATATCCGCTTTGTTCATGTACACGACGATGTACGGTACACCTACCTGGCGCGCCAACAATATGTGCTCGCGCGTTTGCGGCATCGGGCCATCTGCTGCTGAACACACCAATATCGCTCCGTCCATTTGCGCTGCACCCGTAATCATGTTCTTGACGTAATCTGCGTGACCCGGGCAATCAACATGCGCATAGTGACGATTCGTTGATTCATATTCGACGTGCGCTGTCGCTATCGTTATTCCTCGCGCTCGCTCTTCTGGCGCGTTGTCAATCTGATCATACGCCTTGAACTCTCCGCCCTGCTGCTCAGCCATGACTTTCGTCAATGCCGCCGTCAACGTCGTCTTACCGTGGTCTACGTGACCTATCGTTCCTACGTTTACGTGCGGCTTCGTTCTCTCAAACTTTTCTTTGGACATCAGAATATCCCCTTCCTTTCCGATCTTTATCGTTAATCAGCTTCATATGAAAACGGTGGAGCCCATAACCGGATTTGAACCGGTGACCTCTTCCTTACCAAGGAAGTGCTCTACCGACTGAGCTATATGGGCGCTGCATTGTCTGAATACGAAATCGTCCCAATTCTGGAGCGGGTGATGGGGATCGAACCCACATCATCAGCTTGGAAGGCTGAGGTTCTACCATTGAACTACACCCGCAGTTACAATTTCTTGTAGCTAACTTGCTTCCCACTATATACTTTTGGTGGAGGGGGGAGGATTCGAACCTCCGAAGGCTGAGCCGTCAGATTTACAGTCTGATCCCTTTGGCCACTCGGGAACCCCTCCCACACGATAGCAGGACATTTTCGGTTATTATTAAAGCCCTGTCAACAATGATTTAATTTTTTGCACCTAACCCATGAAGTTGGTTCATCACCTCACCCAATTCACCGGATATTATTTGCCCGCACTGATCTGCGGCCGATTGCAGCACCGAGGTAATTGCTTCCTTTTCCGCTAGAGAAGGGCGCGTCAATACATAGCTTAAAACACTCTGCCGATCCATTGGACGACCCACGCCAATCCGCAGACGCACGAAGGCCTTCGAACCCAGACAATCGATCACATCCCGTACGCCATTATGGCCACCATGCCCACCACCCCTTTTTAATCGAATGGTACCTGCGTCAAAATCCAAATCATCATGAACAACCAAGACCTTTTCAGGAGGGACCCTATAATATCTAGCAACGGCGCCGACCGAATGACCGCTATTATTCATATAGGTCATGGGCTTCAAAAACAAAACCTTTATACCCGACCAATCCGCAGAAAACATCTCCGCTTGAAAGCGCGATACTGATTCGAAGGGTTTTGATTGCTGTTTCGCCAACAAGTCCAGAAACCAAAACCCGGCATTGTGCCGGGTTTTTTCGTATTGCGATGTCGGATTTCCCAACCCTACAACCAGCGAAACCTCGCTCAAGCGAAGACCAACAAGTCACCCAACCAATTACCGACTCTGCAATTACTCTTCCGCTGTCTCATCCGAGGATTCGTCGTCATCCTCACCACTATCATCAATTTCTTCGGATTTACCGGTTTGCACGGACGCGACCAATAAATCGTGCTCTTCGCCATGGGTCAATGCAACGATTTCAACATTCTTAATAGCGGACAAATCCGATAAATGGACCGATTCACCAATACCCACAGTTGCCAGATCCACCTCAATATATTCAGGCAAGTCGCCCGGCAAGCAACTTACTTCTACATCAACAAGCACATGGGTAACAACTCCCCCACTTTTAACACCCAAACATGTATCTTCGTTTATAAAATGAACTGGAACATGAACCTTTATCTTGTCAGATTTACTAACTCGCAGAAAATCCATGTGCAATATGATTGATCTACTGGGATGCCGCTGCAAATCCTTCAATATTGCACTTTCCTCCTTGCCACCGACATTTAATTTCAAAACGTGCGAATAAATAGCTTCATTTTCTAATTTTTTCTTGACATCATTATGATCCAAGGAAAGATTGACTGGATCCCCCCCAGCGCCATATAGCACACCCGGAATACGTTTATTACGCCGCAATGCACGCGCGGACCCAGTTCCAGACTGCGCTCGCAGCTCAGCATCAAATTCAAAACTACTAGCCATTACTATTCTCCAAAAACATTTTCAACCAGCGAGCACCGCACAGGGCACTCAATCGACATATAAAGAACTCACGGATTCCCTAAATGAAATGCGCCGAATCGTTTCGGCCAACATATCCGCTACGCTGAGTTGTCGAATTTTTTCACATTGCCTCGCATCAGATCGCAACGGAATGGTATCCGTAACCACCAACTCATCCAATATTGAATCTTCAATATTACTTATTGCGCGACCGGACAAAACCGGGTGCGTACAATAGGCAACAACTTTCTCAGCGCCATTCGCTTTTAAAGCCTTCGCGGCCTGACACAAGGTTCCAGCAGTATCAACGAGGTCATCAACAAGCACACACGAACGCCCATCGACATCACCAATAATATTCATAACCCGCGCCTCATTTGCGCGAGGCCTGCGCTTATCGATTATCGCAAGATCCATGTCGCCCAACCGTTTTGCCAGCGCCCTGGCTCGCACAACACCACCAACATCCGGAGAAACGACAAGCAAATTCTCATATTTTTGCCGCCAGACATCTCCCAATAGCAATGGCGATGCGTAAACATTATCGACCGGCACATCAAAATAGCCCTGTATTTGATCGGCGTGCAGATCGATTGTCAACACATGATCTACACCAGCACATCCAATCATTTTTGCTGCTAACTTGGCGGTAATCGGGACTCTCGCAGACCGCGGCCGCCGGTCTTGCCGAGCATATCCGAAATACGGCATTACTGCGGTTATACTGGCGACCGACGAGCGACGCAACGCATCGACCATAACCAACAGCTCCATCAAATTTTCGTTCGTAGGCGCACACGTCGGCTGAACGACAAAAACCTCCGCTCCGCGAACGTTTTCTTCAATCTCCACGGCGATTTCACCATCGCTAAAGCGACCCACTGTCGCGACCCCCAAGCGCATATTAAGCTTTTTGACGATTCCATTTGCCAAGGGCAAATTGGCGTTACCGGAGAACACCATCATCGACGATGCATCAGCCATGGAAACACTCCTCTAGCATGCCACTACAACGACCAAGGGTAAATGGCTGGGGCGCCAGGATTCGAACCTGGGTATGCAGGGATCAAAACCCTGTGCCTTACCACTTGGCGACGCCCCAAATAAAAACCGAAACGAACCTTTAGCCAACCCCTATATCAAAGATTCGGCTGCGAAATACCGGGCACACAATCGGTGCAATGGCGAACCATTCAGCCCTCTCGCAACAAATGCCTCACAACAACCCGACAAACCATCCGCGATCTTCTCCGCCGCACGTTTGTCGCTACACTGCGCAAACAGACAGCCCCCTGTACCAGTTAAACGGGCCTCGGCCATTACAGAAAACTGACGGAACACCTTATCGACAGCTGGGTATAAAGCCAATACAATTGACATGCAATCGTTACCGACCCATCCTGAAGCAAATTTCTCCATTGTGACCGGGATATTATCCCTTGTCAAATCTTTAGCGCCGAAGACTTCCGCGGTAGACACATGGCAATCTGGCACCGCAATGACATACCATGGTTCCGCTAATTCAAGCGGCTCTAGTTGCTCACCCACGCCTTCTGCCCACGCACTAAAACCAGCAAGAAAAATTGGAACATCGGCGCCCAATCGCAACCCCAACGCACGAAGCTGTTCCGTGGAATAACCCAAATCCCAAAGCTGGTTTAGCACAAACAGGGTCGTGGCCGCATCGGAACTTCCCCCACCCAAACCACCGCCCATAGGCAACCGCTTGTCAACTTCGATATCAACACCTAACGAACAACCACTATCCGTTTTTAGTAAACACGCGGCACGCACCGTTAAATCATCACTTTCCGATACACCTCGGATCAACCTTCTCAATCGTACTAACCCATCCGTCCTGGGGTAAAAACGTATTTCGTCACAAAGATCTATAAATTGAAACACCGTTTGCAAATCATGATATCCATCAGTTCGCTGCCGCACAATCCTGAGCATCAAATTTAGCTTACCCGGTGCCGGCCAAGCTGCTCCCCACCCATCGGATGGCTTACTACATTCAACGCGCTTCACGTCTACTAGTTTTCCCATATCACAATAAAGATTTGCCTGCCTTTAGCCATTAATACCCCATTCGTCGATAACCAGAATAAGACGCGCATCTGCCTTTGATATTTTCAGTTTGCGTGGCAAAACCCAATTATCAACACGCTGATACTCGATCATATTGATAGTCCAGCCCAGCTGCTTCAGAAATCTTAACCAACCCGACGAATCGTAGTCTGCATCAAATACCGATTTGGGAGAAGCCAACCCCAGCACCCAATATTGCAACTCCTCTAGTGGAATTTCGATGCCTAATAAAGAATAAAGTAATTTATTGGGATTAGCCGATTCTTCAACACCCCCCCCTGCATGCGTGACTCGAATGAAATTTTTAGTTATCGCAACTCGCACAGCTCCTTGTCCAAACGGACCAGCAATCTGGAGACTATCTTTAATTGGATTATGCGACCAATTCAAGCCCGCATGCCAGGACTCTTGTTTTGAACGTACAGCTATTCTACCTTGAATATTCCAGTCGTGAATACGATAGAGTGCTTGCCTATCAACGACGCTCGGTGGTTTTTCAGGTTCCATCCGCAAAAGCGAACAACCAGTTAGGATCAACAATAAACCTATGCCTGTGAAAATCCAGATTGGGTTAAAGCGAACCACACCTTTTACCACCCAAATGGACGCTTAGATCAGGCATGAAGTATCCGAAAAATCATTTACTCTTCAAATGCTTGCGGAAATCTGTTTTTGATTACTTCAATGTATTCGTTGCCTGGATCATCTTGATTGGCTTTTTTCCATACCGATTTTGCTTGCGCCTCTCGCCCCGAAACCCACAACACCTCACCCAAATGCGCGGCGATCTCAGGATCTGGATCCCCCTCAAATGCACGGCGTAAATATTCAAGCGCTAAATCGTAGTTCCCTAATTTGAACTGCAACCAACCAAAGCTATCAATAATTACCGGATCATCAGGTTTCAAGTTGATTGCACGCTGCAAAAATCCTTGGGCTTCTTCCAATCTTGAAGTGCGATCAACCAATGTATAACCCAGTGCATTTAATGCGTTTACGTCATCAGGATCATTGGCCAATATTGTTTTGAGATCTCGCTCCAAAATATCAAGTCGATCTATCCGCTCGGCAACCAATGCGCGACTATACAACAATTCGGATCGATCTGGATGTCTAGTCAAAGCTGTGTTTAAAAGTTCAAAAGCACCGGAATAGTCTTTTTTATTCGTCAATATCTCGGCTTCGATTAAGTAAAATCGAACAGCCTCATCGGGGTAACGCTTTCTGAGGTCACTCAATCGGTTATTAGCTTCAGCAGTCCGATTCAATTTTGCCAATTCGATCACCGCGCTCAATTCCGCGTCAACTTTGAGTGCTCCGTTAGATACCCGATCGAACCAACCGACGGCCGCTTCAGATCGACCCGCATCCGCATCGAGCCGACCGAGAAAAAGATGTGCCTGGTCCTGCCATTCGGGAACATCGGTCAATTCTAAAAATAGCGCCTTGGCAGCAGCCTCATCTTTTAACTTCAGATTTACGCCGGCCAACGAGAATTGGGCATCATACTTGTCCCCATCAAGTCGAACCACTTGCTCCAATTCCGAACGAGCGGCCTGATAGTCTCCAACTTTGATAAAAAATTGACTCACAATAAATCTTAATTCGGCATTGTTTGGATTGCCGGCAACCATTGCCTCTAAGGTTGCCCGGGCAGCAGTCTCATCGTCTTGCTTTGCGACTATACGCGCCTTCAACACCTGCGCATTCTCCCATTCAGGCTTAATCGACAGCGCTGAATCTACATACTCCAAGGCCAATGAAGATTGATTCCGGCTCAACGCAAGCAATGCATATCCAAGTAAAAATTCCGGTTTATCGCCGTAACGCCCTTCTAATTGGCCCATCAGCGCTAGAGGATCACTAGAATGTTTTTCCAACATCTTAACCAACTCAATCATCGACCTTCCGAACTGGTCATCGCTCAACGCCAACCAACGATCAATCGCCTTTGTTGCATTTTCTTGATCGTCGTTTATCAAATAAACTAGCGCCAAAGCGCTATTTGCAGCCGCATTATCCGGATCACCCTCCACCCAAATTGATGCAGCTCTCTGGGCTTTAGTGTAATCTTTCACATAAAGCGCAATTTGCGTCGCACGTTCTGCGACCTGCGGATTCTTTGACCACTCAGTTGCTTTTAAATACCGATCCATAGCGATATCAAACTGCCCACGTTGCCCGGCGATTTCCGCCGATAACAACACGTACAACAATTCATTATTCATCGGCTGAATATTCTTCTTATCAACCGGTTTTTCGGCTTCCACCGGAAATATCGGATCAGCCGTGGTAGGTTTTTTTGCTAAATCGGAACAACCAACCAGTAGTTGCATCAAAATTACAGATTTAATTAATCGTCTAATCACTGATATATTTTTCATAGAATAATGCGTTTGCGGATCCAGCCCCACTTCATTATTTCTGGGCCACTTATCTATATATCGCATTCGACCAAAGATAGGCCAAATAATAACTATACGCCAAATTTATTACGACAATTTGGACTAATTCCAACTTTATTTTTAAAATTATACATTGCTAACCTTCAAAACCGAGTAATGACCCTTTTCGCACTAGGTATAAATCACAATACGGCACCATTAGCCGTACGAGAAAAACTTGTTTTTTCCACGGAGATTCTTAAACCCGCACTTTTAGAACTGGTCAATATCGCTCAAATCGACGAAGCGGCAATTCTATCGACGTGCAATCGCACTGAACTCTATTGCGGCATCCGGCCTAATGAACAAACCGCAATTATCGACTGGATCGCAAAAAACCGTAAGCTTGACCCAGACGAATTCAGGCCCTATCTGTACACGCACCAGGAAGACAACTCGATTCGGCATATGTTCCGCGTTGCATGCGGATTAGACTCGATGATCTTGGGTGAACCACAAATATTAGGGCAAATGAAATTCGCGTACCAAAGTGCCTGCGAAGCCGGCACATTGGGGAAACATTTGGGCAAGCTATTTCAATCAACGTTTACAACCGCTAAAAAAGTCCGAACGGATACTGCAATTGGATCCAGCCCGGTTTCTGTTGCGTTTGCCGCAGTCCGACTGGCCGAACAAATATTTGACGATATGCAGGAGCTAACGGCATTGCTCGTTGGCGCCGGCGAGACTGTGGAATTAACCGCGCGCCATTTGCACCAAAAAAATATTAGAAAGCTCATCATTGCCAACCGAACCCCGGAGAAAGCGCAAAATTTAGCATCTCAATTCAACGGCTTCGCCATCTCACTTCCCAGTATCCCCAGTCATTTGGCGGAAACCGACATTGTGGTCACCTCAACCGCCAGCCCATTTCCTATATTGGGAAAAGGTCTTGTCGAAAGCGCTATTAAAGCGCGTAAACACAAACCAATTCTAATGATAGACTTAGCCGTTCCCCGGGATATTGAACCCGAAGTAGAGCAACTACATGATGTCTATTTATACACGGTCGATGACCTTAAAAACACTGTAGAAGAAAACCTCAAGTCGCGTCGGCAAGCGGCCGAACAAGCTGAAGAAATCATCGACACCCAGGTTCAACACTTCCTATCATGGCTGCGCGCCGAGAATTCGATCTCGACGATTCAAGACTTTCGGTCTCGGGCGGAAAATACCCGCGATGCCGCATTAAACGTTGCCTTATCGGCACTTGAGAGTGGCAAAGATCCGGAAGAAATTCTAAGATTATTGGCCCACCGCCTAACCAATAAACTTATTCATACACCCAGCGTCCAAATAAAAAAAGCGGGGATCGATGAAAGACACGATATACTTGCCGCCGCCCGCGCCCTATTTAATCTCGACGAATCTAATAATAAATGAAAAGATCCATTCAACAAAAACTGGAGAATCTAACGGATCGCTTTGATGAAATTGGCGCCTTATTGTCTGACCCAGAAGTACAAAACGACCAAAATAAGTTTCGCTCGCTAGGCCAAGAATTTTCGCAGATCGAACCGATAGTCGCATGCTTTAAGCGTTATGATGAAACGCAAAACGAAATCGATTCCGCAACAGAATTATTGAGCGACGAGGATAAAGAAGTCCGAGACCTGGCCAAGTCCGAAATCGATTTAGCGGAAGCGACTAGAGATGCATTGGAACGAGAATTAGAATTACTACTGCTCCCCAAAGACCCCAATGATTCCCGCAACATATTTCTAGAGGTTAGAGCCGGCACCGGCGGCGCAGAGGCGGCTATTTTTTCAGGCGATCTTTCGCGCATGTATCATCGTTACGCAGAGAAAAGCGGTTGGCGCATCGAAACCATTAGCGAGAGCCTAGGCGAACATGGCGGTTACAAAGAAATCGTTCACCGCATATCAGGAAATGATGTGTATTCGAAGCTAAAATTCGAATCTGGCACGCATCGCGTTCAACGTGTACCGGAAACAGAATCCCAGGGTAGGATTCATACCTCGGCTTGCACGGTCGCGATCATGCCCGAAGCCGATGAAATCGATAACATCGAGATCAATCCTGCGGAATTGCGCGTTGACACTTTTAGGGCCTCTGGTGCCGGAGGACAACACGTTAACAAAACCGACTCAGCCATTCGAATTACTCATCTCCCGAGTGGCCTCGTTGTCGAATGCCAAGATGAACGGTCTCAGCATAAAAACCGCGCTCGAGCGATGAGCTTGTTACAAGCCCGATTGTTATCCGCCGAACAGGAACGACAAAACAAAGATCTGGCTCAATCACGCAAGCAACAGGTAGGCAGCGGCGATCGGTCGGAACGGATTCGAACCTATAATTTTCCGCAAGGACGGTTAACTGACCACCGAATTAACCTCACATTGTATAAGCTTGAGGATATCTTACAAGGCGACCTGAACGTCGTAATCCAGCCATTGACCCAAGAACACCAAACCGAATTGCTCACACAATTGGCGGAAGAATAATTCGCACCTATGGACACTATTGGCAATATTCTGCAGGATACGTCTAAAGCATTTCAAAAGATCACGGAGTCCCCGCGCCTGGATGCAGAAGTAATAATCGTGCATGCACTGGGAAAAAACCGCTCTTTTCTTCGCGCTTGGCCCGATAAACCACTGCTGGCCGGTGAATTGGCCCGCATAAAACAACTGGTCGACTTACGCCTTATCGGAACGCCCGTGGCACATTTGACCGGGGAAAAAGAGTTTTGGTCGCGTACATTTACGGTTTCGCCAAATGTCTTGATTCCCCGGCCAGAGACAGAATTACTTATCGAACAAGGACTTGTAATTTTCAAGACGACAGAAGCGCCGAAAATATTGGATGCCGGAACCGGCAGCGGTATCATTGCCATTACGCTAGCTGCGGAAAAGCCATCCGCATCTGTAGTTGCATCCGATATCAGTCAAGAAGCACTAGTAATTGCAAAAAGGAACGCGGAGAAGCATGGATTGCAACACATCAATTTTGTCCGAAGCGATTGGTTCAGCGAAATAAACGGCGGTCTATTTGATTTAATTATCAGCAACCCTCCTTATATCGCCGAAAACGACCCCCACCTACAAAAAGGGGGGCTGCCGTTTGAACCGAAACTGGCTCTGTTAGCCGGACCCGATGGTTTCGATGCGTTGGAGCATATCGCGGAACGTGCACGCGATCATCTAAACCCAGGGGGCTACCTTCTCCTTGAGCATGGTTACCAACAAGCAACTGGCTTGAAACAAATCCTCAACCAAATGAATTATTCGAACATTAAGGCCTATACCGATCTACAAGGTCATTTGCGAGTCACTCAAGCGCAATGGCGAGATTCAATTTAAACCCAATAAGTAATATGTCCGAGAACCCAAAGACCGAAGAAATTGTTTTGCCCAGACCCCTGATTAATCGACTGCTACACCACGCTCAGACTTTTCCCGGACTTGAGATTTGTGGATTGATTGGCGCAAATGAAGACAGCCCAACGACCTGTTACCCGATTGAGAATATTGCCGACGATCAATCCCACCGTTTTGTTATGGATCCCCACGAACAAATCGATGCGATGCGAAAAATAAGGGACAACCATGAAGAACTGTTTGCGATCTATCATTCTCATCCGTCGAGCCCCGCCCAACCCTCAACAACAGATTTGGAATTGGCCGAGTACCCTGACACTCTACAACTTATTATTTCTTTAAAAACAAAAGGCGTTTTGGAAATGCGCGGTTTTCGGCTTAATGGAAAAAAGTCAGTCCAAGAGGTCATTCTTACGCTAGCATCTGAATAAAGGGATATCCTATTGAGCGCCCCAAAAAACACGCACGCAATTTTTGACCAACGAACACGATTGACTTTTCGCACTGCATTGTTCTACTCGGTTCGACCTGTATCGTTAGATCAGGCCAATAGAGAGAATCCAAGTGGATAAATTGGTCAAACCAATCTTCTATATAGTTGCTGCAATTTTTATCACACTGAGTTTAGCAGTCGCCATCGTCCCAATGTTACTGGACCCAAACGATTACAAGGACGAAATTAAAAACGCAGTTAAATCTGCCACAGGGAGAACGCTAACGATTGATGGGGTCCTGTCGCTATCAATATTCCCTTGGTTGGGCATTGAAACCGGGCATTTGAGTTTGAGTAATGCCACCGGTTTTGCCGAAGAGCCATTCGTTGAGATTGAAAAAACGAATATTAAGGTCAAATTGATTCCGCTATTTTCAAAACGGATCCGAGTCAATCAAATAGTGTTAAATGGCTTGCGGCTTAACTTGGTCAAAAATGAACAGGGTAAAAATAATTGGAGCACTTCTCATGGCTCAACCCCAAGTAAACACAAAAAACGCATACCTATTAAGGGTGCAAACTCAATCAGCTCGACACCAAAGATTCCATTAGGCTTGGCAAATCTGGCCATAGAGAAGATTACCTTAGAAAACGCAAAAATCAACTGGTTTGACCGCCAGGCCCAACGTAATTTAAGCGCCGAAAATCTATACTTCCATATGGATAAGTTTAGATTCAACGAAACAGTGGATTTCAAGCTCTCTACCGTAGTCAAGACCGCAAAGCCAAAAACAAAACACCAGGTTTCGATCACCGGGCGATTAACCGTTCAAGACGACCTGAACGTCTACAAAATGGAACGATTTCATATCGCGTCAAGCAGCGAAGACAGTATAAATGGCAACCCCGCCATACAAAGCGACCTGAATGCTGCAGCTGCGCTCAATTTAAGCCAGAACACTTTCGCTGTATTCAAACTTGATTTCAAACTTGATGACTTGCATCTCCAATCGGATTTCTCTGGAACAGGGATCGATCGTGAACCGACAATTGAAGGGTCTATAAAGATAGACTCATTCAACCCAAGAAATTTGGCAAAACATTTTGGCCAAACTTTACCCACGTTAGCAGATCCCAATGCGATCATCAGTGCCAATGCAGCATTTGATTTTAAACAGCATAAATCGGTCGTGGATTTGGCCAATATCGTCGTGCAAATTGACCAAACGAGCATAAAAGGCGCGGCTTCAATCGATAGAACCAAGCCACCGTTGGTCAAATTCAATCTAGATGCGAATAAATTAGATGTTGATCGTTATTTTCCAACGAAAGACGCTACGACAAACCAAATTACTGAACGGTCGGAAACTGAGCCAACCAATTCTGATGCAGGTCTTAGCGAAACGGCTAATACTAACGCCATGATAAAAACCCCCAATTTAGCCATTATTAATTTAGACGGCATATTCAATATTGGGGCGTTAAAAATTCTTAACATTAGAGCGCGTGGCGCTCAAATAGTCGTGAATGCAAAGAACCGAATCGTGCGCACCAATCAACGGATCAAAAACCTTTACCGGGGACATTACCGCGGCGCTATGGAATTGAATCTACAGGGCGTAACGCCGACAATCTCCGTCAACGAAAAATTTAGCAAAATTAACTTAGAACCTTTACTCAAAGACTTAACCGGCGAGGCCAAAATAACGGGTAGAACCACCGCTACCCTTCAACTCACGGCCCGTGGCGCCGACCCGGACTCAATAAAATCGTCGCTCAACGGAAACGTAGAAGCCTTACTTAGCGACGGGTATATCAAAGGTGTTGATCTAGTTAAGATAATCGGTGGCACCAGAAACTTAATAGAATCAAAATCCGGACAACAGACCACCACCAGCGATGAAACCCAATTTACGGAAATGAGAATAGCCGCTACCATCACCGACGGTCTTGTTAAGACCCGAACCCTCAATGCAAAATCTCAAACATTGACCATTGACGGTGGCGGGAGAATCTACTTGGTCAATGAGGCAGTCGATCTCAACATCAAAGCCAAAATAAATGATGATCCAGCAGGCTTCGAAGGAATCAAAATAAAAGAACTGCAAGGTGTCTCTATACCGATCAAAATTAGCGGGACATTTTCCAAACTCAGCTATCGGCCAGATCTAAAATCGGTGCTCACAAGTCCTCAAATACAAAAAACCAGAAAAAAGCTGAAAAAAAAACTGGGCGAAAAATTAGGTCCCGAGGTCCAGAATTTACTAGACCGTTTGTTCTAAACAGATTGGCGAATCTTCATGCTTATTGAAGAATTTCAATCTTGTGTCTTAAGCTGGTCCCAACAAAATGGCCGCAAAAACCTTCCATGGCAAGAACATCCTGCACCGTACCCAGTTTGGGTATCCGAGGTTATGTTGCAGCAAACTCAGGTCACGACCGTAATCCCTTATTTCAATCGTTTCTTGAGAGAATTCCCAACAGTCACCGCTCTTGCAGCAGCACCATTGGATTCTGTTTTGCATTACTGGGCGGGATTGGGATATTACGCTCGCGCCAGAAATATGCACCGTTCCGCCCAAATAATAACAACCCTCCCAGAATTTCCATCGTCAATGGAACAGCTTATCAAGCTCCCCGGGATAGGACGCTCAACTGCCGGGGCCATTTTAAGTATGGGCTTTGGCAAAAGCGCTGCAATATTAGATGGCAATGTCAAGCGTGTATTGTCAAGAGTTCACGGCATCGAATCTTGGAGTGGCGATTCTCGCACCGAAAGGGAACTTTGGAGGCTTAGCGAAAGCTATACACCCAATCAACATTGCGCGGAATATAGCCAAGCAATAATGGACTTTGGTGCCTTGCTGTGCACGCGTAAAAAACCACTCTGTATCAACTGCCCTCTAAACAAACACTGTAACGCTTATCTCACGCAACGGACACAACAAATCCCACACCCACGACCAACCAAGACGTTACGCAAGCGCAGTTGTTATATGCTACTGATGCATACCCCTCGCCACCAATGCTATCTTGAAAAACGTCCCCCGAACGGCATCTGGGGCGGGCTTTGGGCCTGTCCCGAATTTTCAACCCGACAAGGTTTATTCGAGTGGTGTAATGAACACGATATCAAGCAGGATATTCTGCAATGGCATCCAACTTTACGCCACAGCTTCACCCATTTTCATTTAGACTACACGCCGGTTAGTGCACTATTGGAAAAACCTGTCGATATGATTATGGAAGATCAGCAATCAATTTGGTATAACCCAACTTCTACAAAATCCTGTGGAATGCCGACGCCGGTCAACCGTCTGCTCGATCGCATCTTGCAGGGCGAAAAACCCGTCGACGCGACAACGCAACGCTAGAGAGAATCTATATGGCTAGAACTGTAAAATGTGTGAAATTGGATCGAGAGGCCGATGGACTGGACACCCAACCGTTTCCCGGTGAAAAGGGACTGTGGATTTTTAACAACGTGTCTAAACAAGTTTGGCAGGAATGGCTCAGTCTACAAACCATGCTCATCAACGAACATCAACTGACCCCATTCGAACCTCGTGCAAAAACTTTTTTGGAACAAGAACGCGACAAATTTTTCCTAGGCGGCGGTGGAGAAAGACCCGACGGTTATGTTCCGCCAAATCAATAAACCGCCCCATATGCGGTCTGCGAATATTGGATAGCCAGTACTAACCCTCTTCATCGCTTCATGCACGCTCATATACAATGCGTCCCTCGATTAGGGTATGGGTCACCTGTCCTTGCATTTGCTGACCGAAGAATGGCGTATTTTGTCCACTACTCGCCCATTTTTCCGGCGCAGGAATCCATATTGCATTTGGGTCAACAATACATATATCGGCTATCGCACCCGCCCCGAGCTGTCCAGATTTCAATCCTAAGATTTTCGCCGGTCCACTGGTCAAACTCGAAATAGCTCTAAATCGGTCCACTTGCTGCGCACTCACCAAACGCAGGACTAACGGTAAAAGTGTTTCCAGTGTCGCCATACCCGGCTCCGTCGACGAAAACACGTTCAATTTTGCTCCCTCTTCATGCGGCTGATGGTCTGAACAAACCGCGGTAATAGCGCCAGTAGAAAGGCCATTGCGTAAAGCGTCACGATCCTGTTCGGTACGCAGTGGTGGCATAACATGGAATAGCGGGTCATAATCTACCACGGCTTGATCGCTTAAGTGCAATTGATGAGCAGAGACATCAGCGGTCACGGGCAATCCTTCCCGTTGCGCATTCGCGATCAATGAGACAGCTCTCGCGCAACTCAGCTGTGCGAAATGCACACGCACTCCTGTTTGTTCAATTAGCGCCAACACCTGTGCGACCGCCACAGTTTCAGCTGCTTCTGGAATCGCAGGCAAACCCAGCCGGGTGGCAACTGCGCCCTCATGGGCAACACCTTGATTCCTTAACCATGGGTCTTCAGGCCGAATAATGACGAGCAAACCCGAACTCGCTGCATATTCCATCGTACGCCGAAGTACAAGAAGATTCTCGATAGGGCTCGACGCATTGCTGACTGCAACACAACCGGCTTTCTTTAAAGCCCGCATCTCACTCAATTCTTTACCCATCAGCCCCCGGGTTACCGCTCCAATAGGCAAAATCCGAGCCATTCCGATGCGTTCTGCTCGATCCTTGATCAATTCTGCCACGGCCGGTGTGTCGATAACCGGTATAGTATCTGGCGGACAGCACAGCATGGTAATCCCAGCCCGAACCGCTGCGGTGGTTTCGCTGGCAATGGTAGCTTTGTGCTCCTGTCCAGGCTCACGAACCCGTGCACACAAATCTATAAAGCCAGGGCACACTATATGCCCTGGCACGTGGATCTCTCGATCCACATGAAATCCATCAGGTGCCGTTCCTACCGCCGCGACCTGACCCCGCGCAATATACAAAGTATCGTCTTTGTCGATACCGTTCGCCGGGTCAATGAGTCTACCACCGGTAATTACAATCCGTGGTGCGGCCATCATGTTGCGCCCGAATTCTTGGCTTCCGAATGCATTGCCAACGTCATCACCGCCATACGTATTGCAATCCCGTAACTCACCTGCTGCAAAATCACCGAAGAGGCGCAATCCGCAACTCGGGATTCAATTTCGACACCTCGGTTTATCGGTCCCGGGTGCATCACTATCGCATCGGGCTTGGCAATCTGTAACCGTTGCTCGGTTAATCCGAAATGGGTGAAATATTCATGTTCGCTAGGCAGTAAAGCACCTCGCATCCTTTCGTTTTGCAACCGCAACATTATGACCACATCGACATCACGTAAACCATCATCGATGTCATGAAAAACTCGAACACCTAATGAATCAGCATGCGCTGGCAGTAATGTGCCAGGGGCGATCACGCGAACTTCAGCAGCTCCCAAGGTATTCAACGCAAGAATTTGCGAGCGCGCCACCCGAGAGTGCAAGATATCGCCAACAATAGCGACGCACAATTTATCGAATTCTCCTTTGTGCCGGCGAATCGTAAACATATCCAGCATCGCCTGGGTCGGGTGAGAATGCCGACCATCCCCACCGTTAATCACACTAACGTGGGGAGCAACGTGCTGCGCAATGAATAATGACGCTCCACTTTCGCTATGCCTTACCACAAACATATCGACATGCATTGCTTCCAAATTGCGGATGGTATCGAGCAGGCTTTCTCCTTTGGCAGTCGCCGAACGTGCTACATCAATATTCAGGACATCGGCAGATAATCGCTTGCCAGCCAACTCAAAGGTTGTCCGTGTTCGTGTGCTATTTTCGAAAAAAAGATTGGCGATAGTTTTACCACGCAGCAAAGGTACTTTTTTTACCGGTTGCTCGCCAACACCAACGAACGATTCAGCCGTATCCATGATACGGGTCAATAATTCTCGGTTCAGACCATCAATAGATAGAAAATGCCGTAATTGGCCAGTTGTATCGAGTTGGTGACCTTGCGTCCTTGAACTCACTGAGACACAAACAAGTTATTTGGATTTTGTATCGAATTCATGAATTGTAAATTTCAGTGGATCCGGGCCTGTTAATTTTATCCGTTGTTTGGGTTGTAAATCTACCCGACCGCCCAAACAATCCGCCTGAATCGGAATCTGTCGTCCATCTCGCTCGATCAATACGCCCAACAATACGTTGGCCGGCCGGCCGTAATCAAAGATTTCGTTCAGCGCGGCACGTATCGTTCTTCCTGTATACAATACGTCATCGATAAGCAATATATCCCGCCCTTCAATGCTAAACGGTAAATTACTTGGCCTCACCTGTGGCTGCACTCCGATTTCCGAGAAATCGTCACGGTAAAACGCAATGTCCAATAGACCCAATGGTTCCTGCAACTCCAGACGACTGTGTAATTCTTCAGCTATCCAACTACCGCCGGTGTGAATCCCAATCATGACGGGATTGTTCCAACCCTTAGACTCGATTACCAACTTTAGCCTATCGGCCAATACATCGAGCATAGATTCAACGTTCAAATCGATCTCTACCATAGTGATGTCATTTTCTAGCGTGATAATGGTTAAGCCACGATTGTAAAATTAATTGGGCGGCGAGCTGATCTTGAACCTGCCAAAGCTTCGATGCGCTCAGCTCAAGTTCCTCGAACAATAATCGTTTTGCTTCGACGGTAGTTAATGTCTCATCCATCCGAAAAACAGGCACTTGGTATCGACCTTCAAGCTGTCTGCAAAATCTAAGCATAGGTTGGGAAACCGGGTTTTCCGTACCATCTTGCTGCAAGGATAATCCAACGACACAACCTCGCGGTTGCCACCGGTTGACTAAGTCTGTAATTGCTTGCCAACCAGGTTTTTGTTTCACCGCTCGAATAGTCGTAAGTGGATTTGCAATTCCGGTCTCCACGTGTCCTACCGCCACCCCAATTTTTCGAATACCGAAATCGAAACCCAAGTAGGTATCCGAATTCAGGCCATTGAGTAGCGGATCAATTTTCACGGTTGATACGCTATTTGTCTAAGATCAAAACACCGACAAGAATGACCAATCCACCACTCTAGTTTTTGCCGAATCACGCATGCCCCGCGTTCGACGACAATAAATCCAAATCGACCCCCATTTGTTCGGCGGCTGATTTCCAACGCTTGTCGGCCGGTAAGTCAAATATGACTTGGTTTAAAGCTGGTGCATTTAGCCAAGCATTTTGAAGAATTTCTTGTTCCAATTGGCCTTCGCCCCAACCCGCATAGCCCAACGCAACCAACATTTTACCGGGACCCTTTCCTCGAGCAATCGCTTCCATGATATCGCGTGATGTCGTTAACATAATGGAATCGGTAACTGCTAAAGACGAGTCCCACTCACCGCTCCCATCATGGATTACAAAACCTCGTTCAGGTTGGACCGGACCACCGTAATAGACTTGCGTTGCACCTATATCTTGGCTTTTCACTTCTATTTCCATTTGCCCCAAAATATCATTCAACGTCAAATCAATCGGTCGATTGATCACTATACCCAGGGCCCCATCGTCGCCGTGCTGGCACATATATGTTACCGTCCGTTGGAAATTCGGATCCCCCAAACTCGGCATCGCAATCAAAAAATGATCGGTTAAATTCATGTTGTCTGTCATTACATTATCTTCTGTCAATAGGCTTAAAGACCTCGTGCAGCACTTATCACGCGTTTCCAGAGTTGCTATCAATCGACAACTGCACATTTTTAAATCTCAATGTCCGATCGTATTTTTCAGGCTAATAACCACTTGTTGTCAAATGTGAATCGTCAAAAAATTTCCATGTTCTGGTAATAACCAGCACATCCGCATCGTCCGCTAAATCTTTGGGGAAAGGGGCAAACGGACCGGACAATCGAACGATTCGAACCGCGCCATCATCCAAGGCTTTATGGCCCGAAGAACGCCGTATTTTGATGGTATAAATCGATCCATCCCGGCGGACACCTACCGCCAACAATAAAGAACCTGATAATTTTCGACGCCGAGCCTCATCTGGGTAGTTTAGATTCCCAACTCGCTCAACTTTGCGTTGCCAAGCCTTTTCATAAGCCGCCGCTTTATACTTATGAGCGTTAACCGAATTAATAAATTTTATTCTAGGTCGTTTGGCGATATCGTTTTGTACACGAACAATTTCTGCACCTAATGCAGCAATCTGCTGTGATAGTCCCATCGCTGTCAATGGTTGTTTGTTTTCATCTGGTTCCGGATTTGGCTGTTCTGCGGTAACAATTTTCGTCTTTGATTTTCGCTGGGTCATGACGCGTTTCGGCTTGGATACCGCACCATGAACCACCGGCACTTGCGTCGAGGACTGCCCTTGTCTGCCTGATGCGGGTGCTTGACGCCGCACCGGCTCGACCTTTTCCAGGGATTTACCACTACCGACTTGATTTTCTTGCGATAAAAAATCGGCTTCTTTCGGTGCCTTCTGCGTGGGTGCGATAACCAAAGCAATTTCTAGGGATTTGTTGATCCGGGTCGGCTTTGGAATCTCGAAACCCACCCCCAATATAATCAACGCATGGACCAAAGCTGCCAGAAATATAGTGATCATCAACCGATCAGTTGGAGATACCGGCGCATTCACCGATGCAAAATCAATTGTTGTGCTCATTGCGCTATATAGCGTTCAACGCTATCCATCAGCTGGCCACTGATATTTAGACCGTAAAGGCTATCCAGCTCCTGGATGCAAGTCGGGCTGGTTACGTTGATTTCGGTGACGTAATCTCCAATGATATCAAGACCCACAAATATCAAACCTTTCTGCCTCAATGTAAGACCTATCTGCGACACCAACCATTTGTCCCTGTCTGACAATGGTCGGCCCTCGGCCCGCCCACCCGCGGCCAAATTTCCACGGCTTTCACCCTTTACGGGAATTCTTGCTAACGCATACGGAACCGGTTCTCCATCTATCACCAATACACGCTTATCCCCATCTATGATTTCCGGAAGATAACGCTGGGCCATCGTGAACCGTTGGCCGTGCTGGGTCATGGTTTCGAGAATTACATTCAGGTTAGTATCAGATTCGCGCACGTGAAAAATTGACGCACCTCCCATACCATCCAAGGGTTTCAATATCATTTCACGGTATTCCGCCAAAAACGAACGAAACCGGCCTGCATCTCTCGCAACAAGAGTTGGCGCACAACATTCCGGAAACCAAGCAGTATACAATTTTTCATTCGCGTCGCGTAAGGATTGCGACTTGTTTACCACCAATAAACCTCGGTGCTCCGCCCGCTCCAACAAGTATGTTGCATAGATATATTCCTGATCAAACGGAGGATCTTTTCTCATCAATAATACGTCTAGATCATCCAGCGGATTATCGAATCCTTCCCCGAGGCAATACCACTTCGTATCGTCCCGATACACTTGTAGACTTCGCATACCCGCAAAAGTTTGTCCATCTCGCAAATACAGGTCGGCAAGCTCCATATAAAATAACTCCCAACCACGAGCCTGCGCTTCCAGCAACATTGCAAAACTGCTGTCCTTACGAATATTAATTGAACTGATGGGATCCATTAGGATTCCTAATTTCAATATCATGACCTCAAAAAACTAAATATTGATCGCTAACCAGCGTAAAATTGGTTCAACGTCTTTCACAAATTCTAGTTGATAAATAAACTGATCCTCCCATTGCTGCGATATTTATGTATATTTTCCAGACACCGCCCTGTGCTCGTTTTTTAATCTCACATAGTGCTGCCCGGAATATTGTAGAAACTCCAATTCCTCAGTCGTGAGTTGCCTAACCCTACGTACCGGGGAACCCACATAAAGACTACCCGAGCGTAACACTTTTCCGGGCGGGACAAGGCTTCCCGCACCAATCATAACGCGATCCTCAATAACCGAACCATCCATCACGATACTTCCTATCCCGACCAAACTATAATCGCCAATCGTACAACCGTGTAGCATGGCACGGTGCCCTACCGTCACACCCGAACCCAACATAACGGTAAAACCATCTGGAGAATACTTTCCCCGATGCGTACCATGAAGTAAACAACCATCTTGAATACTGCTTCCTGCGCCGACAAAAATCTGTGCGACGTCACCACGAATTACCGCGCAGGGCCAAACCGAAACATCGTCTTCCAAAGTTACATCACCAATCACCACAGCAGAGTCATCTACATAGACCGAATTACCAATCTTTGGACTCTTGCCCTTAAACTCTCTTATACTCATCAATAATCCCAGTTTAGAAACAAAAAATACCCATTATCCGACTATAATCTATAGCGTTGAAACCGAACAGTCTAAGCCAATTAATTTTACGGCAAAGCTTCTAAATAGAAGATTTTCAACGAAGTAATTGACTTCTAAACGCGCCTTATTTTCAAATCAGATTAGCGGAGCATATTATGTTAGTCACCGGATTCATTATCACCGGCTTAATCGCCATATTGGTCGTTTATGGCATCATCATCTATAACCGACTTGTCTCATTAAAGCACAATACCTCGAAAGCTTGGTCGAATATCGATGTGCTATTGAAACAACGACACGACGAATTGCCCAAGTTGGTCGAAACCTGCAAACAATACATGAAGTTCGAGCAGGACACGTTAGAAAAAGTAATGCGCGCACGGGCCGGTGTTTCTCAAGCTCGAGAGGCGGGCGATATTAATGCATTGGGACCCGCAGAAACCCAATTACGCCAAGGTTTGACGTCACTGTTTGCATTGGCAGAAGCATACCCCGAACTTAAAGCCAATGAATCGTTTCAGCACTTAGAATCACGCATCACCGATCTTGAAAATACTATCGCCGACCGGCGCGAATTTTACAACGAAAGCGTGAACAATAATAACATTCGTATTGAACAGTTTCCCGACAACTTGGTTGCTGGAAGATACAAATTCGAAGCTTTCGACCTTTTAGAATTTACCGATGAACAGATCGAAGACGTAGAAATGAAATCTTTGTTCGCATGACTGCGCACCAAGTATGCGGACAAAACAACAAAATACGCAATGAATCTTGCCAATGTAATTAACCTCGCCTCACCTGCTGCATTTTGGTTGTGTACTTCAGCTGGTGGGATTCTGGGAGTCTATTGTTTCTGGGGCTCCTTTAGATGGCTACGCCACACCCGTATTATAGAAGATACTCCAACCTCGAAAGTTCGCTCCGCGGCTCAAGGTTATACTGAATTGGAAGGGCGTGCCAGGGTTATGTCGGGCGAACCGGTCATTGCGCCATTAACCGATACTGTTTGTGCTTGGTACAGCTATAAAATCGAAGAACGCAGTCCCTCTTTGAACAGCCGCGAGCAAAATGTCTGGCACACCATTCAAAGCGGAACGAGCGACGCAATTTTCTATCTGGAAGACGATACCGGTCGTTGCATTATTGACCCGGACTCAGCGACCGTCACGCCGTCGGTGAGCGATAGCTGGTGCGGCGATAGCAAACAGCCGTTTGCGATCACGCACGGTTCCAGTTTTTGGCTGTTCGACTTGTTTAATACCAGCCGCTATCGATACTCTGAACAGAGAATACAAGATGGAGACACCCTTTATACTTTGGGTATGTTTCTAACATTGGGAGCATTCGAGGGAAATTCCAATATCCGCAATGAACTTCGTGATTTATTGAGTCATTGGAAACGAGATAAAAAGAATTTATTGAAGCGGTTTGATCTTAACCAGGATGGCCGCATAGACGAAAGAGAATGGGAAATCGTCCGAAAAGCTGCGGAAAAAGAAGTTGCCAACCCACAACCTGATCAGGTCAGGCATCCGCAAACGAATGTACTAAAAAATCCGACCAACCCCGAGCTTCCCTTTATTCTATCTGCCACACCTCAAGCGCTGCTTATCGCCCAACAAAGGCGAAAATCTGCGCTTTTCGCCTTGTTTTTTCTAATACTAGGGGCCACGACGGTATGGGCTAGCGCTATAAGACTGGGATTATTCTAATAACCTCTTCAAGATTCGTAGCGTAGTCGTTCATTGACGGCACACAATACTCGATCTCGTGATTTTAGTTGATTCGCCTTAGACTTATCCTGGACATCCACCATAATTATGAAAAGCTGGTTGACTACCCCCCAAGCAGACCTTATCCAACTTGCTGTCCATCGCTCTCGATTTTAACCAGACTAAAACGATTATAGGTTCCGGTAGCTTCAACTAATTTCCCTAAGCGAAATTTTTCTTGCCGACCATCCACCTCAATGTCGAAGGAATCAATCGTTTTATGATCTAACGGTGGAAGCAAGATATTCATACCATCTTCTGCCGCGGAAACCTCTGATAACAAAACCCCATAGTCTGACGTACCTGAACTCGCGGAACGATTAAACTTGATCACATCGGCGGAAGGTGAAAGCAATTCGATCCCAAATGACAGATCACCTCCGTCGGAATTGAATATCCAACAAACCATACCGAGCTCAAAACGGTTGTCTTCAAGCGGAAAAGAAATCAATTCGCCGACTTTTATTTTTGCTGGACCATTATCTAACCAGACCATACTGTATCCGGTAACGCTCGAATTAACCAATTTACCCGTAGGGTCCAATGATTGCGATGATTTGATCGGGTCATCCGTATTGTTCAAGCTTTCGGCAGTAGCGCCCCAAATATCATCGAAACATAGCTGTTCAGAACTAGCTTGACTAAACCAACGAGCCATACTGCTCTCACTTCTATGCTCGCTTACCCTTGTATCTTTAGCGGGATTTTCCCACCCGTCATCGACTGGCAACAATTCGTAATCGGGAACTTTATCTGGCTCCACATTAGCCACAAATTTATTCGAATCCCCCCAGCCGTATTGATAGGTATTACTCATAGGCGATTCCTCCGCACTACCTTCGATTATTTTGCCGCATTCAGACTCATGATCCATAAATAGATTCTTTTTCGAATTGTTGGATCCCATCGAATCCTTATTCTGTTTCATTGTCCGGTATCGAGAATCAATAATTGCATCGACAATAGATTGCATTCCGATTAACAAGGTTCGCTTATCATTTTCCGAAACTCTCATTGATTTACGCCTTTCCGGTGCGCCTAAACTACGGATTACTCTAAATACTAAAGACCGTTCCAATTTACGGTTTAAGGTGGGTTGCTGACTGGACGATGCCAGCGTTTGAACATTTGCGACAATCTCCTCCACCATAGACCGGGTAAAAAGGAAGCGTGTGTTGCTTGAGGCTTCGTCATCCATGTGGCTTAGGTGTCTAGGGGCACCTCCCTCCAAATCCACAAAAAATGTCGCTTTGCGGCCATCTACCGACGCATTTTCTCCCACTTCGCTCAAACCTACGAATTGCTCGATCAAACTGGTTATTTGTGCGTGGTGCCTTTGCCTGTACCGGTTCGGATTACTTAGCGAAAACAAAAGAATACGCTTGAACAAATTAGCGATAGTCGAATTACAACCATTAGTAGATTCGTTATCTCGGATCGATTCGCCATCCAATCCCATTGATTCGGCTTTCAGGAAAATATCGTAGGTATCCTGCCAAAATTCCAGGAACGGCGCCTCATATAATTGTGCAATACGAGTTTGTACTAGCGCACAAGCATGTAACGAACGGGTCAAGGTTACAACACGCTGTTCTTTAGTCAGAACCCGGTCGTTCGAAAAATCGACATCATCGGCAATATGTTTGTAGCTTTTGGAAAGCTCTACGTAACATTGCAAGGATAAATCTGCCATCTTGCGGGGATGAGCATCCAACGGAAACCCACGATCCATAAAATGAGTATCCAATACCGGTGAAACTATCTCTAGCGCGGGCCACATAGCCTCCAACATAGCGTACCGCAGGCTTGGCACAATCTGTTTCGCATTCAATGTACCGAGGAAAGCCAGAAATATTTCGCATACTTTCGGTGCGTTGGCCATTGGCAAATCTTTTAGCCAGGACACTACGACCTCAACATCCGGTTCCGAGGGTAAATAGCGGATAAATTCCGGAAGTAAATCCACATTAATTTCGAGCTTATTTGTGCTCATTAGGTCTCTCCATTACTGGTATTCATAATATTTCTACGCTTGAATTATGGCTTTATGCCCTATGTGCCGTAATCAACACACCCAAATAAACAAAGATAGTGCGATATTCAATGTGCATAGCCACTCGGGCAAGATACAAATGAGGTATTAAAATATTCTAACTTCTGCACAAAAAATATTAGGGGTATATTGTTCATTAGATTATTTGCTCATGCTAAAGGATAGTCGTAATAAGCATGTTGCCTAGGGCATGAAATTTGGGGTAGTTTCGGTATAGAAACTGCTATACTGAGAAGATAGGATATTGACTTTTCACCAAACTTCATGATCAATCAAATTACCGTCAAACCAAGACTTAGCTGGACTCATGCTTAATTTATGTCTCGTCATATTTAACGTGCAGCTATGTCGCTGATTTCGAAAATATTCAGTGGCGAGAAGGCGTGTTCGCTACACCCCGAACCGATTAGCGTTGCAACGCTAAAGCAACTCATCCCAATTCGAAATATTAATGAAGACGAATTGACCGCCTATACACAGGACAACCAATCTGAAGTCCACGCTGCCAAAACCATTTTATTCAAAGGTGGAGAACAAGATTCTTCGATACTTTATCTACTGGAAGGGCGGGTTAGGGTTGACGTCGAGGGCGGTGAATCCTATGAAATTGAAGCAGAATCCGCGAAAGCAAATTTCCCTCTATCAACCGGACGAAAACATAGCGGAACGGCGATCGCACTATCCGATGTACGCGTATTACGCGTATCTAACAGAATTATGGGGTCGACATCCCCTACCAAAACCACGCTAGATTTCGCTGACCAGATTAACGCCCTAGAAATTCCTGAAGAGGTTAAATCAAGCCGGCTTTTGGAATCGTTTTGCCAATACTATGGCCAAGAACACCCAAGCCTGCCAACCATGCCAGATATCGCGACGAGGTTACGTAAAGCTCTTGCCAATGATGTCCCCATCGATAAAGTTGTCGATATCGTGCAACTAGACCCAGCAATAGCTACCAAGCTGATACAAGTGGCGAATTGTCCGTTGTACGTCGCAACCAAACCCGTAACAAGCTGCCGTGACGCCGTGATACGTTTGGGATTGAACGCAACTCGCACTTTGGTCACCAGCATAACGTTAAAACAATTATTCACTTGCAATAAAATTCCCATCAAACAAAAAGCACGTTTAGCTTGGCAGCAAAGTGTAAACCTCTCCTGCCTATGTTTTGTATTGGCTTCAGAATCGGCCTCTGTGAATCCCGAGGATGCGCTACTCGCGGGGCTAATTTGCGACATCGGTATGATTCCTTTTTTGCAGTTCGTCGATAATTTTCCAACCGAATTTTATGAACCGGATGAAATCGACTTGATCGCACCGTATATTTGTGGGCCAGCGGGCCATTTTCTGTTGAAAAAATGGGATTTTTCTGAAGAATTGATCTTGATTCCCCAGGAATCACAAAACTGGTATTACGATTCAAGCGATAAACTAAACCTAACCGACGTGGTAATACTTTCCAAACTTCACAGCTATATTGGTACACCCAGTATGGCCAAATTACCGCCGATTAATTCGATTCCTGCGTGCAGCAAACTTCCCGACGGCACTCTTTCACCTGAACATTCGCTCAACGTATTGCACCTTGCTAAAGATCGGGTAAAAGAAGCTTTTTCGATTTTTGATTAAACGACACTTTGCGGCCCCGAAGATGATTCATCAGCTTCATCTAATAGATAAGGTCCGGATGGGCGCCTAACTCTCACGCGTATATTCAGTACAATTTTCGAAATGATAGCCATCGGCGCTTAGCCGAAACCCATGGTCCTAGAAAATCACTATCGTCGATCGGGTTAAACCGTGGAAATAACTTTTTAAAAGCGATCCCAATCTCCGTTTCCGCAGGCACAATGGGTTCATCAAAGGCTAAGCTATGACCATGAATAAGCTGTTCAATGCAATTGCTTTTCTGAACGGAATCGACCACATTCGCTTCTAATGAATGCTGATAACAACCACGCCCCACCTTACTGTAATATCTTCTTTCAAGTATACTGAAGTCACGGATCCAGGAACAATTTCAAATTTTCCGCCAAAACCATTGCCGATATCTATAAGGCACATTGAACTGTTCTTCGAATGGAACAAATAGAACCTAAAAATTAAATCTTTCATCGGAACCAGCAAATATGTAATGCTGACCGAAATTTGGATTACTTTGTGTTTTTATCTGCTTCTGACATTGATTTAGTTCCAGTCTAAGATAAAGAAAAGTATGCATCAACTGTTACGGCTATTGCAGTTTAATTTATTTGAAAAACATGATTCGATAGCCTTGTTGCAAGGTGATCTTCGCTTTAACAAATCTTCTTCCAACTATCAGAAGCTTTGTTCTCGAAAGTATCGGGGTAGCCGTACTTGATATTAATAATAGCTTTCATCCATAGTAGATGACATAACCGATTATCGACATAATATAGGTAACAACATCATAAACTGTCGTCCGAAGAAACAGACAAAATAAATGCTGAGATTGAAGCCTGCTGATCATAATCACAAGTTCATTTCGATTTTGCTAATTCTGCTTCTACTCCTGATTACAATTAATATTTCTGAGGCAGCGACCAACCAATTGGGCTGGTCGAGTGCGCAAGCCGCGCGTTGGTCCAAGATGTATTCGCAACACCATCCGATGTGGCAACGCTTAAAAGCTAAAGCCGATGATCCCAACGTGTATGGCGATAACGGCATGCGGGATGGTATGGTTTATTTAATTACCGGGGATATCGCCTACGCCAAATCCGCATATCAGACCAT